>Ga0154438_133_pt1 | contig 143192 bp, 130 predicted proteins | sample RifGroC2_FD_115942 | JGI IMG/M metagenome (GOLD analysis project Ga0154438, IMG submission 115942) | Elusimicrobia bacterium GWC2_56_31
CCCTTAAGTGGGTCCGGTTATGTGGGATTTACTACGCCAAAACTGGGGCTAAGTACGTGGGACGGAACATACATTTACCACCCCCAGTTTCAGACGCCGCATTTGCTGGATCCTGAGATATGGAAATTGAAGAGTTTCATATAGTTAGCTCCCAATGGAAATGGGGACAATACGCAGGTGGCGCTTATTTCTTCTTATAGATTTTGTCTTTGGCGATGCTGCTTATTTTAAACTTGACACATTTCTTGCAGAAAAGCCCTCTGACGAAGGCTTTTTTCATGTGCTGGGAGGCTGGATTTATTTGCCGTCTATGGACGTATCTCCGGAAACGGTGGTTGCGGTTATTTTGAGGCCGGACGTGGGGTCGTTAATTATGTTGTTCTTCTGTTCTCCTGAAACGGAATGAAGCGCGGCTGCGGCTCTCGCGCCTTTGGGAAATATAAGGGACACGTCTCCGCTCGTGGTGTTCAGGTTCAATTCCCCTTTTTCGGGAGTTTTCAGGAACTCAAGTTTTATATCCCCGCTGATGGAATGCGCTTTGACTTCCTTGGAAGAACTTATGCCGCCGATGATTCCGCCGCTGGTGGTGTTAAGCCGTATCTTGCCGGCTGCGTTCGAGAACTTCAATTCTCCGCTGACGCTGTTGGCTTCAAGCCCCGAAGGACCGGAAACGTTCACGTCGCCCGATACCGTTTCCACCGATACTGGTGCGGACTTGCGCTCCGTGGCAATATCTCCGGATACGGAAACCGCCTTCAGTTCCATGCCGGCGGGCGCCTTTATGTCGAATTTCGCGCAGTAGTCGTCCTTTGTGCCGAAAGAAAACCAGCGCCGCTTATTCTTGTCCGTCGCTTCCAGATATACGGTCTTGCCGCGTACTTCGGACGTGACTTCGCACTTGTCCGCGTCATAGGTCATATCGACGCTAATAGCGTCGCCGGTCTCCGGCATTACGGCGATATTGCCGTTGATGGAATGCACTTCCAGCAGGTTTATTTTAGTGGCGTTAAAATCCTTGTGCACGGTGGAAACGGCGGCTTGGGCCGGGATCGACAGCGTTAACACTGACAGCAGCGTCCATTTTGCGGTATTCATGAGCTCTCCTTATCCGGGCTCTGTAGGTGATAACCTATTATAGCAATTCCCAACCGGCTGGTGACTAAATTGAATCAGGGGTGAAAAGCGAGAAAATCTTTTTTAAGATTTCTCGCTTTCTCGTCGAGGATTTTTAAAATAGGCGGGTGGCTGGATAGACCAGGTTAGAACCTCTTTTATGGCGGTTTAGCAGTAATTTGCCCCAAAATCTATCAAAAAGCGTTCAAAATACCACTTTTCGGACTAAAAAAGGGGATTTTACGTAACACGAGGCGATATGCAACAATGTCCCCTATATCGTTCTCCGCGAGGAAGGCTACGGGGTTTCTTTCTTAGAAGACGCCACATCGGATATACAGATGGAATCAGCCGATGCGTTAACACGGGGCACTTTTATCGTGTTGCCGTCCAGGGTTACGTACCAATTAGCATTCGGCTTGAAGAAACGAAACCACTTGTTGCTACTGACTGCATGGTCCAAGAGTCCAGCGCGTTTAATGTCGTTGTAGGACGGCAGTCTGAATTTTCCGAAATATTCCTCGCGGAAATTTCCGCAGATCTCACTGCTCGTCATTGCGCTGGCATATGCCTTCGGATTAGTTGTATCGTCAAAAGCCCAAAGATAATGACCCTCTCCACCCAGCTCCAGCCATACTTCTTTGTCGTTAGTTCGCGTTACAAGGTGCCATACTCTTGAAAACTCTTTATCGAGTAAAGAACCACTACACTCCCTTAATTTCCCCAGCACAGCAGTATCCGATCCGCAAAAAGTAGCTTGGCGATCTACTTTCTCTAGGCAATCGGCTATTCGTTTTTTTAATGTTCCAGCCGTGCCGCAAGAAGCTGTAAACCCTGCTGAGTCTTTTCGGGTATTGTTGGTCTCCTGCATTTTTGCCGCGGAAGCAGGGAGAGGGATATCTGGAGCCACTGACCCAGGAGACTGTGCTGGCAAATCCGAAAGAGTTCCGGAATTAGGAGCATCTCTAAAATCAGAGGGCGCGATATTTGTTCGCTTAAACATCAATATACCTACGGTTACCGTCATTAATATCAGAATTGATATTTTCTTTTTCATAAATTTTCACCTCGATTGAACTTTCACCTAAGAACCAAGTACATATATATTGTTGCAGAGCGCATAACCCGTGTCAAGGGCCTAAGGCGGCCTAAGAACTGTTTTTTGACGATTCTGGGAAAATATTCCATGCTATCCTTGATCCGGATATCGGCGGTGGATATCTTGTATGAGGCAGCGTGGAAGGCCCGCGAAAGCGGGCTTTTCATTTGTGCTTACATCACGGGCAAAGTTAAACACGTTATCCTCGACGAGGATTTTCTGTAAAGCGTGAATCAATTTGTTGCGAACATGCTTGAAATAAAAAATCCCCGACTTCCCGTCGAGGATTTTAAAATTAGGCGGGTGGCTGGCTGCATCAGGTTAGAACCTGTTTAATGCGAGTTTAGCCGCAGTTTGCCCCAAAACCTGCCAAAAAGCACTCAAAATTCCTTTTTTTAGGCTGAAAAAACACCAAAAGGTGTAAATTTGTGTAAAAATACCCAAAATTTCGAATCTCGTGGACTTAGAGACCGGCGGGATTCGAAATATCGGCTCTACCATAGGTTTGGCGTGCTAGGCCAAGCGCCGAGCCATCATGGCTTGCAGGAGAAAGAATGTTGAGGCGAATATTCGAGCGCGGATTTATTGGTTGAAGAGAAGAGGCTGCCGGATAAAGAGGAATGAATGCTTACAAGTCAAAGTGATTTGTGGCGGTGTTATATCCGGATAGTGAATTTTTCCATAAGGCCCTGGATAATCCGCCGCAACATCGGGTTTGGTTTGGGATGCCGGCCGCATATAAACCAAACATTTTGTTTTATGCCCACATCCTTCCTGTGCAGCCTCATCAGTCGCCGGGACTTGATGTCCTCTCTGGCGGTCAAAGCATCCATAGTGGCCACCCCCTGGCCCCGCAGGGCCAGGAATCGGATAAGTTCGCTGTCTTCTATCTCCGTCGCCACAGATGCTGAAATCTTATGACGGCATAAAAACAGGTCTACATCTTTGCGTGCAGGATTCTCGGGCGCCATGAGGAGGATGGGAATTTGGGAAAGATCTGACGGAAAGCGCGCGACTCTGGCCTTGAGACTTGGGATGGCCATGAAATAGATAGGGATGGCGCCTGCCAGCCGGCTTCTGAATTCCAAGCCCATTTGCGAGGAAAAATCAGTATTTGATACAACCAGGTCCAGCCGGTGTTTTTCCAATTGCTCGCGGAGATTGTCGACCGGGCCTCCAAGTATGCTGATGCGGATATGCCGGTTTATTTTATGGGTATACTCCAGTATCTGCAATACGACATGGCGGGAGATGGATCCCGCGACTCCAAGACGCATGATGGCGGGTTTATGCGCTTGATCCGGCTGCAGGGCGGCGACCAGTTCGGCTCCCTGCGAAAATATCCGCTCGCAGTAGTCGAAGGCGATCCTGCCCTCGGGAGTCAATTTTACGCCTTTACGGTTGCGATCAAAAAGCCGGTTCCCCAGCGACTGTTCCAATTGCTTCATTTGAAGGCTTAACGTGGGCTGGGCCAGATAAAGTTTCCGGCTAGCCGCTCCGATGCGGCCGGTTTTGGCGATTATCCAGAAATAGTACAGATGGTGGTAGTTGACTGGTATCATTGTTTATTTAAATCAAAGTGATTGATATTATAAGTTATGTAAATGACAAAACCATATTATACACTATATACTATGTTCACAAGTTTAAAACGGGTAGTCGGGTTGATTATGAGATATCACAGGTTCACTGCCGTCCTGGCGGGCGCGGCGTTGTTTCTCGCAACAGCCGCAGCCGCGGAGATCATGAGTGTTTCTACGGAGAAGGCTAATGTCCGGGAAGGTCCCGGCACGGAGAATCCTGCGCTCTGGCAGGCGTGGCGCTTTACCCCGTTTGAAGTGCAGGAGTGGAGTGGAGAGTGGGCTTATGTTAAAGATTTTGCCGGAGACGCCGGCTGGCTTCATAAATCCGTACTCTCTGAAACACCCGCTGTCATTGTAGCGGGCAAGTATGCCAATATCCGCACGGGCCCCGGACTGGAATATGAGGTGACAGTGAGTGTAGAGCGCGAATACCCCCTGAGGGCGATAGAGAGAAACGGCGACTGGCTCAAGGTTTCTGACGATGGGGAAATAGAGGGCTGGATTTTTATAAAACTCGTATGGGGGAACATAGACCCGGGAGGAATGGACTATGATATCTAAAATTATTCGGCGACGTGCGGGACGGACGGCGGCGCTCTGCCTTGTTTTTGCCCTGGGAGCCTGCACGAAAGCAAAGTTGGTTAAGAAACCATCCGCAGATGTCCAACCCGCGGCCCAGACAGAAACCGGCTGGATGGACGAGCCTGACATTCATAACGCGCAGTTCGCCGCCAATCCGGAACTTAGACCGGTTCATTTCGGGTTCGACCGTTACTATCTCGATGAGGCTGCCCGGGAGATACTTAGGCAAAATGCCGAAGTTATCAAGAAAAAGCCGGAATGGGAGGTGTTGGTTGAGGGACACTGTGATGAGCGGGGCACGGTTCAGTATAACCTGGCATTAGGGCAAAAGCGCGCCCAGGTAACAAGAAAGTATTACCTTATGCTTGGGATCCCCGGCGACAGAATTGCGACTATTTCCTACGGCGAAGAGAACCCCGTCTGCCGCGAGGCTACGGATGAATGCTGGCTTAAAAACCGCCGGGCGGAAGCGAAGATTAAGACGCCGCTCACGCGCAAAGCGTCCTCCACGGAATCAATGCAACAGGCTGCTCCGCAGTGACCGGCCATTACGCCGTCTGAATGTTGAAAACCACTCGGTCTTTGGGATTATGTTGCCGGCTAAACGCACTATTGTGACGCGCTTAATATTTACCCACAACCCGCTCCGCGCGTGGAAGTCACTATGTTTCGGCGCGACGTTGGCGCTTACTGTGTCCTCCGCGATTGCGCAGGAGCCCGGCTATGACATCTCTTATCTCTGGCATAACGATCAGGCAAAGGTAACGGCGTATCGTGCGAAGGTTTCCGGCATCTTGGGCCCCGATGTGGAACAGCGGCTGCTTGTGGTAAATTCCGGCGGCAATTACGGGCTGGTTTATATGCGCGGCGGCGGACGGGCCTCGGCTGAGGCCGTGGCGAAGGTCCATACGCGTCTTTTAACCAGCCGCGGCCTTGAGGCGGCGGTTCCCGTCAAAACCCAGGAATGGGTTTTTGCACCGCGCAAAATCCGTTCTGATGCCGGGGACACGCCTCTTGAATCAAAGATAGATGCATATATCAAGCAACTTCGCCGTCGGGGACTTATAAAGACAGATGAGCTCACGTCCTGGTCTGTCTACGATCTCACAGATGACATCAAACTGGCGAGCATAAACGAGGACATGTTGATGGACGCCGCCAGCCTGGTCAAGCCTTTCATTGCCCTTTCGTATTTTCATGAGGCGGCTCTGGGGCGCCAGCATTATACCGCCGCCGCCCGCCGCCAGATGGAAGATATGATAAAAAACTCCGACAATGACGCCGCGAACTGGTTTATGCGGCGCATGGGCGGGCCGGCCGCTGTTCAGCGTTTGCTCGGCCGGAATTATGGCGGCATATTCCACAATATCCGGCTGGTGGAATACATTCCCAGGAGCGGGCGCACCTATCGCAACAAGGCCTCGGTCCACGATTACAGCCGCTTCCTTTACGCGCTTTGGAATGAGACTCTTCCAGACTCCGGCGAGCTAAAACGTCTTATGAGTCTGCCTAAGCGCAACCGCCTTTACACAGGGGCGCAGAAAGTGCCGCCGGGGACAGAAGTATACAGCAAGACCGGAACGACAAGCCGGCTCTGCGGGGACATGGGGATACTCGTCGCGCAAGGGCAAAACGGGAAGCGCTACCCGTACATCATTATTGGAGTGATACAGAAAACAATGTCTGCGCGCAGCTATTTCGACTGGATGCACGACCGGGGAGATATCATTCGCCGCGTGTCCGATATGGTATATGAAGAAATTTCCAGCCGCCACCATTTTGATGTTCTGAGCGCCGGATCTTCGGAAAATGGCGGCGGGAACGGCGGGGGCGCTCCTGTTAAGCTGTAAGACAAAACTCTCTTCGCTTCCTTCCTATCAATTGGCTCCCGATCTAAATCCCAGTTTGAACCATACCGGGCATAAGGCGATACCCAAAAGCAGGTTCCCGCCGATCCAAACCGACGGCCAAGGGCATATCGCCGGCGGCGGACTTTCAACGACGATAGAGCCTAGTCCTATCAAGATGCAGAAAACGGAAATCCCGGCGGCCAATACGGCTCCCAGGGACACAAGCAGATCCCGGGGGCCATTGTACGCGGAATCCCCGGCCTCGTGCGCTATGGACTTCCAGAATCCTTTGGGACGCACCTTTTGATAGAACGTCACCAACTGTTTTTTATCTTCCGGTCCGAAAAACGCTATTGCGGATAGGGAACCAGTGAGGGAAAGAGCGGCCATTATCAATAGGCGCAGGGCCTGATCATCTACCCATAGCAAAAGCGGAAGCGCGGCTATTCCCGACACCGCTATCGCGGCTATTTCAGCCCACGCGCTTACACGCCACCAGAGCCAGCGCATGATCAGCATCGGGCCCATCCCGGCACCCAATAGCAGGCTGGCCTGCCAAGCCTGGTTGATGGATGATAATTGCGTCATTATCGCCAGGGCGATACAGATAAGCATCAGGTTCGAACCGCGGGCCACCCAGACAAGCGAACGCCCGCTTGGTTCCCGCTTGAGCCAGACCTGGCAAATAATGCGTTTATATATGTCGTTGGCCCAGTATGATGACCCCCAGTTTATATGCGTGTCTACGGTCGAGGCCAGCGCGGCCAGCATACCGGTGATCATAAGCCCTTTTATTCCGACTGGCAGCAGTTCGGCCATTCCCCTGACATAAACTCCTTCCCGGTCGGCTTGCAGGAGCTCGCCGGTTAGGCCTGCCCCCGGAGGAAATATCGCCAGGAGTCCCAAACCCAGCGGCAGCCACAGGAGGCTGCGCAGGACAACCTGCGTGCCGGTAAACACCAGCGCGGCTGTTTTTGCGTTCTTCTCGTCCTTGCAGGCCATAGACCGCTGCGCGAGGTAGCCGGTGCCGTCGGAATTAAGCTGGATTATCCATTGCAGTCCGAACAATGCGAGAAGCGCAAACGACGCGTTATGCGCCCGGTCTGGGGTGAATGCCAGTATCTCCGAGGGCGTTATCGCGCCCAGCGCTCCGGACGCGTGTATCGCCCGCAGCTTTTCATGGATGCCGGTCATCCCGCCGGCCTTGACGAATACTATCGCGGAGAAAATAGCGGTGGCCGTGAACATGATGAATATCTGCACCACATCGGTGTCCACCACGCTGCGCAACCCGCCGGTTACGGAGTAAAAAGCCGTCACGGTCAGGATCGATAATACTGAAATAAAGTTATTGGCGGACAATATCCATACATTGGGCGCATCAAGAGTTGCTCCCGTCAGCTTTAACCCGGCGGCTTGCACTAGGCTCATGAAAGGCTGGAACAGCCATGTCGGAAGCCATTCGTTCCAAAGCAGGAACGGTTCCGCTATCCTGGAAGCGGCGAAAAAAACCCAGGCAAGCACCACGCAATTAAAAATGGTGCCGAAATAAACCGCCTTAAAACCGCGCAACGCCAGGGCTTTTCCCCCTCCGTATCTCAGTTCCGTGAGTTCCGCGTCCGTGATTACCCCGGCGCGGCGCCAATGCGAGGACAGCACAAACCCCATCATAAGGAACGACAGGGCGTATATCCACATCTGCCAGAGGGCAAAAATGCCGGATACGGCGATAATGCCCGTGACAAGAAGCGGAGTATCCGCCGCGAACTGCGTGGCCGCCATGCTCAGGCCGGCTTTCCATCCAGGAAGAGATCGTCCCGCCAGGAAGTATTCAGTAAGGTCTTTGGATGCGGCATCTTTGTTGCGCAAACCTGAGCGGACAGAGTATGCTATAAATACCAGTATAATCGCTATGTCTAAGCCGGCCATATGTAACGTTCCTTAGCGGATACGCCTCTCTTATTTGCCCAGCACATAATTGAATATAAGCGGCGCCACTATAGTAGCATCGCTTTCGATCACAAAGCGCGGCGTATTCACCGCCAGCTTTCCCCAGGTTATTTTTTCATTCGGAACGGCGCCGGAATATGAGCCGAAGCTGGTAATGCTGTCTGAAATCTGGCAGAAATATTTCCACATCTTAACCTCTCTGCGCAGGTCGCACTCGATCATCGGCACTACACAGATGGGGAAGTCTCCGGCTATGCCTCCGCCTATCTGGAAGAAGCCGATCCCCGCCGCGGTTTTTATGCTGGTTTTCTGGTACCAGTCCGCCAAGTGGATCATGTACTCTATGCCGGACCGGATTGTGCCCGGCGTAAGTTCTCCTTTTATGCATTTAGCCGCGTAAACATTTCCCAGGGTGGAATCCTCCCACCCCGGCACGTATATGGGCAGATTCTTTTCAGCGGCCGCAAGAAGCCAGCTGTTTGCCGGATCTATCTGGTAGTGTTTTTTTATTTCCCCGGCCAAAAGCAGTTCGTAAAAGAATTCGTGCGGGAACTTGCGGATACCCGCTTTCTCGGCTTCTCCCCAACGTTTAACCACATAGCCTTCTATGTGGTACATGACGTCCTGCGGTATGCAGGTATCCGTTACACGATTAAACCCGCTATCCTTCAGTTCACGTTCCTGTTCGGGGCTCAACTCGCGATAATTAGGCACCATCCTATAGTCACTATTAGCCACAAGGTTGAATATATCTTCCTCAAGATTCGCCCCCGTGCAGGAAATGGCGTGTATCTTGCCCCGACGTATCATCTCAGCCAGACTGATCCCGAGTTCGGCGGTGCTCATGGCGCCTGCCAGGGTCAGCAGCATTTCCCCGCCGCTTTCAATATGCGTCGTATACGCTTCGGCTGCATTCTTCAGCGTCAGCGAATTGAAATGGCGATAATTGGCTTCTATAAACCGACGCATATTCCCATTCATCAGGATATCCGGGTCTTTTATCGTGAGTTCATTCATATAAGTGCTCCGTATAATTTCCAGTGTGTTCTTCTGTCCCGCTAATGTGCGATTAAAAGTCCGATAAAATATATGGTCAAAAACGCCAATCCGGGCAGCAGCGCCACTCGCGCCCATTCGCGGCTCTTGATATCCAGCTTCGCCGCGCTTATGATATTGGGGATGTTGCCCGGAATCAGCATCCCGCCGGATATCAGCAGACTTAATAGTATCGAAAGGATCTGATTTCTGGTCATGGACGGAACTATCTCGGCGGCGGCCAGGGTCGCGTTATCCAGCACCGCTGAAGCTGTCCCAAGCCAGTAAAGCTGCCAGTCCTTAAGCGATGCGACTGCTTTTTCTGCGAGCGGGCTCAAACCTGTACCCAGATAGACGAGCGCCATTACGAATAAATAAACTTTTGCGGCTCTTAGCGCAACATGTTTTGTATCCTCAATATCGTCCTGCCGCAGGGTGTCTCCACCCTGCCCCTTGTTTGTATGATGACCGTATGCCGCAAGCCAGGAAACGGCCAGTATCGCGGGCGTAACCCACACCGTCAGCAGCCGGGAGAGATAAAAAAAATCTGCGTTATGCGGCGGGCCGGATAGCTTTGCCGTTACAATCGTTGATAAAGGCTCCCCTATCGGAGTGAGCGCCGCGCCGAAGCCGATTGCATAACAGGCATAGACGGTTACCCTTGCTTCTGATTTGCGGTCGAGGTTCAGGCAGGTGACTATTTCACAAAGGATCAACGCCGCTATTATCGCCGTCAGTACGCTTGAGGCGAAGCCCAGGAACATAACCATTAAAAAAAGGGCGTTTCTGATGCCGAGCCGGGCTTTCAGAAATTTAACGGCATCTTGAACAAGGTTCCTGCCGGCTTTGAAAATTAAGCCTATAACCAACACGGCCAGAGATATTTTTACCGGCTCCGCCAAGGACTCCTTGACGACGTGCCAGCTCCAGGCATGGGAGACAGTCATGGCGGCGGCGCCCATAATAAAAAGAAAAGCTTCAAGCTCCTCTTCCACCAGTTTAACCGAGAACGGCAAAAAAAGGACAAGAGCCATTATGACGGCAAGTCCAACAAACATTAATGAGGTTTCCATAACAAATAAAAAACCGCCTTTCTTGACGTCACAGAAAGGCGGCAATGCAAACGGATCAATGCCAATAAAAATCCGCCTCTCGATACGCGAATACCGAGATGGCGGCCCGACCATCCCAAACCTCCGGAGCGTAAATAGCCTGCTCCGAACCCTTTAGATTATTCTATCGCATACGGGTTCAATTGTCCAATGTGAATTTTTATATTGCTCCTGCACGGAGAAGAAAGGTCTCAGTAATAATGGAAATGCTGGCAAGGGCTTCGGTGCGGCCTGGAAAAATGTTTCCGGGGTTCGAGAACGATTGCGGCTATTTTCGGTTTCTCGACGAGAAACGGGCGTGCTTGTTTAGTGTTTATGGAAAAAGTGCTTATAAAATAAGCACTTTTTAAAATCTGGGTGGCTGACGGGATTTGAACCCGCGACCTCTCGGGCCACAGCCGAGCGCTCTAACCACTGAGCTACAACCACCATCTGGACCTTGGAAGCGCGAATTATTGCGTGGCGACCGGCACGCCAGTTGAGGCGAACCGGAGTACTATTCTAAAATTTTATAAGTTCAATGGCAATAGGATATAATAAACAGCAGTAATCAGTGATCGGTAACCAGTAACCGGTAAATCGGGGTGTGTCCGGTTAGCTGCCGTTAGAGTTTTCCTCTGCCACCGGTCACGGGCTACTGGATACCGGTTACTGTCGTTATGGGGGATCATATGTTCATAAGAAAACCTGCTGTCGCGGGACAATTTTACGACTCGGACGCCGACAGGCTCCGCGCTGAAGTGGATTATTATCTGAAGGCTGTCCGGCCAGTGAAAGGGCGCGTGTTCGGCGTTCTTGCGCCGCACGCCGGTTACGCTTATTCCGGGGCGACGGCCGGGGCCGCTTTTTCGTTCCTCAGGGAAGCGGATTTCGATACCGTGGTCATAATAGGCACGGGGCATACGGCGCCCGTGGCCGGCGCCGCGATAATGTCGGAGGGTTTTTTTGAGACCCCGCTCGGGCGGGTGGAGATAGATTCAGGGCTGGCCCGCGCGCTGCTTGCCTCTTCCGGGCTTTTTGAAGACCTCCCCTCCGCGCATACCAGGGAACATTCCGTCGAAGTGGAGCTGCCTTTTCTGCAGGCGCTCGGCAAAACTTTCAAGTTCGTTCCGGTCGTGGCGAACACCGCGGATCTGAAAACGCTTGAAGAGCTGGGAAAACACGTCGGTAAAGCGGTCAAGGGGCGCAAGGCCGTGATCTGCGTCTCTTCCGATCTTTCGCATTACCCTCCCGGAGAGATCGCGGAGAAATCAGACAGGGCGCTTCTTGAGGCGCTCAGAACCGCGGTCGGTAACGCCGACCTGTCGTATTTTTCCCTGGCCAACGACCTGCTGCTTGCGAAATCAAAATTTTACATGGATACGGCGGCTTGCGGCTATTCCGCGATGGTGATAGGGGCCGCGGCCTGTATGGAGCTGGGCGCGGGCGGGTTTAAACTTCTGGAATACACGCATTCGGGTAAAATAATGGGCGACGATAGGAGGGTCGTGGGGTATGGCGCCGGACTGTTCACCGGCGGCGGCAGGAAGCCGCGCGGCCTCGGCGCGGAACTCAAGGCGGAATTGCTGGCTCTGGCCCGTAAAACTATCGAGGATCGCCTCAGGAATAAAAAATCCGCCGAGCCCCCTATGAGCGTCCATCCGGAATTAAACCAGCCGGCGGCCGTTTTCGTCACGCTGCACAAAGAGGGAGCCCTGCGCGGCTGCATAGGGACGATGACTCCTCGCCAGCTTTTATCGGACGCCGTGGCGGCCTTTGCCGCGGCCAGCGCTTTTGAGGATCCGCGTTTCGAGCCGCTTTCGGCCGGGGAATTGGCCCGGGTGAAGATAGAAATATCGGTGCTGTCGCCTTTGCGGCGCGTGGAAAGTTACCTGGATGTGGTGGAGAAGAAGCACGGGGTTTACGTGCGGAACGGAAGCTCCGGCGGGACTTATCTGCCCCAGGTCTGGGCGCATTTCAACTCCAGGGAGGAATTTCTTAACTCGTTGTGCGCTGAGAAAGCCGGGCTTCCCGCCTCCGCCTGGAAAGAAAAATCCACCGCGTTGTACGTCTACACGGTGGATTCTTTCGAAGAGAACTGAGTTCCGCCGGGCTTTAGGAAGCTTCTAAGCGTTTGCCAGGAACGCGATTCCCAGTGCGACCAGCACGCCCGTCACTATGCCCGCCGGCCCCATCAGTGCGAAGCCCAGGTAGCCGCCCAGCGCGCCCACAAACATTTCGGTTTTGTGTTTGCCCAGGAATTCCATGACGGGATTTTTCTTTTCTTCCTCTTTCTTGTCCCCGCCGCCTTTTTTATCCTTGTCTTCCAGCGCCGGGACGCTGCCGGCCACGTTATCTTTTTGGCCCGCAACCGCTGCCGGGGCGGGGGCGGCCGGTTCGGGTTTGGGTTGTTTGACATCTCCGCTGCGGGGCGCGGCGCCGTCAAAATTGGGGCCGCCCTGCAGTTCGTTCATGGCGCCGGCGAAAGCGTAGCCGCCGACGAAAGTGAGGATCAGGCCGAACGCGATACTGAGGGAAATATTTTTGGGTTTCATATTTATAGTATAGGGTGCGCCGGCGCTGATGTCAAGGGACGGAGGGACTAACTGGCGTATAGGCCTTTGGTTCATTTAAAACAGCGAGCCGCCGGGATCTTCTTTTTTTTCCTGCGCCGGTTCTCTTTTTTTGCGGGCCTTGGCCGCCTCCGCCTCGGCCTCCCCCAGGCCGAGGCGGAAGATCTCCACTATCTGGTAGCCGTCTTCCCGCAGTTCCATGAGTTTTTTATTATCCTCTTCTGAAAGAGATATTACTATCTGGTAGCGTGGTTTCATCATTCGTCAGCCCCCTCTCCTGGTGTAGGTTATAGCGGTTTTGATGCGATCCGCTCTGCTTTGCGAGGCGCCCATTTTTCCGTCCTTTATCAGGCCCAGGGTGACAGCCATCCACATCTTGAACTGCTGGTTGACTGCTTCGCTTGTCATGGTCATAATGTCCTCCATAAATATAGTATAGCATAGCAAAGTATAGTTGTCAAGGCCCAATTTGGGCCCACTCCGATTTCCCCAATGAAAAAAATCCCCCCCCATTTGGGAAAGGATAAAGGATGAGGGATGAGGGGTGAGGAGTGAGGGATTTTTTTGGGTAGTAGTTAGACAGGTGCCTCCGCCTTTTATATAATAAAGCCCGGCGGCTAAACCGCCCCGCGCATTCGGCGCGGGATGCAACACGCGAAGCGTGTATTGCAGGTCAGTGTGCGGATGAAGGCCCCCATAGCTCAATGGATAGAGCACCTGCCTTCTAAGCAGGTAATCCAGGTTCGATTCCTGGTGGGGGCACATTTTTGACCATGGTTCTGAAGAAAATATTGTTGCTCCCGGCTTTGGCCTGTGTCTGCGCCTGCGGGCCTAAGTACTATTACGAAGACGCCGTTCAGTTCGAGAAGCGGGGGCTCCTGCTGAAAGCCGCCGACCGTTACAGGGTGTTCGCCGAGACCAATCCGAAGGATGAAAGGGCGCCGGCTTCGCTCTTCAGGGCGGCCGAGATCTATTCCAGGAATTTCGGCCTCTGCGGGAAAGCAAAGCCCGTTTTTGAAAGGCTGCTTAAAAACTACCCCGCCGCTCCGTCGAGGGCGGCCGCCATGAAAGGCCTTTTCATCTGCCCCGATTATTTTCCGGTGGACCGGCCTCTGTCCTGGACATACGGCGACTCCGAGACCGGCGGCGTCAACGCCAGGCAGGTTACGCGCCTGACCGTCCCGGCTTCCGGCGGGGCTTATACCCTTACCCGGATCTACGCGGGAAAGGCCCTGATCTCCCGTCAAAAAAAGTTTTACGCTTTTGCCGACCGGGATCTTATCGAGAGGCGCGACGGTGTTGATACCATTATCCTGAAGTATCCCGTTGAGAAAGACCGCTCCTGGGGCTCTTCTTCCGGCGGGCGGAGCGCGCGTTTCACGGTCGAAGCCGTCGGCGTAACCGTTAAGGTCCGCGCAGGCGAGTTTACGAACTGCGTAAAGGTGAAGCAGCAGCTTGAGGGGATCCCCTCCTGGATCTACGAATATTACGCGCCCTGGACCGGCAGGATCCTGACCAGCGTCGCGGGCAAAGGTTTTGAGCACCGGGTTATAGAGCTGATAAAATATGAAGAAACCCAGAAAAAGTGAAGACGCCGCGGAGCCCGGGCTGTTCGGCGCCGCTCTCCCGGCCCGGCCCGCGGGTGCCGCGCCCGGGGAAAATCCGAAACGCCCGCTCGCCTTTTCTTATTCCAAGCTCTCCCTGTACGAGGAATGTCCCCTCAAATACAAATTCAAGTACATAGACAAGATAAAGGAAGAACCAAAATACTATTTCGCTTTCGGCAACAGTATCCACCACGCGCTGGAATTCCTTTACGCGGTCAAAGCCCCCCCTTTCCCCGGGGTTGACGAGCTGCTTGAGGCTTTCAAAAAGGACTGGGGCCTTAAATCCTACCTGGAGAAAGGGTATAAGGATCCGGGCCGGGCCGAGGACGATTACCGGAAAGGCCTGGAGATGCTTAGGAATTATTACCGCCATCATGACGGCAGGTTCAGGCTGCCTTTCCTGCTGGAGTACAGCACCGACGTGGAGGTGGACGGCCTGCTGGTGCGCATCATCGCCGACAAAATAGAGTATCTGGGCAAAGGCGAGATAGCGCTGGTGGACTATAAGACCGGCAAGGACGTTAAACGCCAGCCCGACCAGCTTCATATGTACCAGAAGATCTGCGAGCTTGATCCGAGGCTCCGCGAGCGCGTCCACTCCGTTTACGGAGAGGAAGTCCCCGGCGTCAGGATCAAACAGATGCTTTACTACCATGTGCCGACGCTTAAAGAATACACCTTTGACCGCGCCGAAGACGCCGAGATCGCGGTTTTCTGGGAGCGGGTGCTGGGCGTGGCGGAGAAGATCCGCGGCCTTAAATATGACCCTACTCCCGGAGAGCGGCAGTGCCTGTGGTGCGATTATAAACAATTATGTCCTCATTATTACGGCGGCAGGGCCCGCGGCGCCGCCGCCGCGCAGGCCCCGATCCCGGCGGACGCCGTTGAGGAACTGGTGGACCGCTACGGCCATCTCCGGGAAAAGATGGACGAGCTGAACGCCCAGATAGAGGAAGTAAAAGCGAAGATCGTTTCACTCTCGGAGGGCGCCGCGGCCGCCGCCGGTAAGAAGTACGCGCTGGAGATCAGGCGCTCGGAGAAATGGGAGTTCCGCGACCGCGAGGCGGTTATCGGCGTGCTGAACGAATTCGACCTTTATCAGAAAGCGCTGGGACTGACGCTCAAAAATATCGTCACACTTATGGACGACCCGGCGGTGCCCGCGCCGGCCAGGGAAAAATTGCGTCGCCACGCCGAGAAATCCCATGTTTTCGATCTGTCTCTCAGGAAGAAGCAATGAGCGAAGAATTTATTATAGTGCTCGACCAGGGCAGCTCCAGTTCGCGGGCGCTGGCTTTCGACCTGGAAGGCAATATCCGCTTCAGGGCGCAGAGAAAGATCGCCCTCGCTTATCCGCGGCCCGGCTGCGCCGAGTACGACGGCCTGGAACTTCTCAAAAGCCAGGCCGAAAGTCTGACGGAAATGCTGGCAAAACTTCCGGAGGGCGCCGTGGTCAGGGCACTCGGCCTGGCGGCCCAGCGTTCCACGGTGGTTCTCTGGGACAGGGAGACCGGCGTGCCGCTTTGTCCAGCGCTCAGCTGGCAGGACGGCCGGGCCCAGGGAGAGCTGGCGAAGATTCCGCTGTCCAACACCGCCATTCATGAAATGACCGGGCTGTACAAAACCCCCTATTATTCCGCTTCAAAAATAAAGTGGTGCCTGGAAAATTTCCCGGAGGTCAGGGCCGCCGCCGCGGCCGGCAGTCTCCTGGTTTCCCCGGTTTCCGGTTTTATCCTCTGGCATCTTTCAAAGGGCAAAATCTTTGCGCTGGATCCGACCCAGGCCCAGCGGACCCTGCTCTTCAATATCAAACGGCTGAAATGGGATACGCGGCTGCTTGAGGCGTTCGGGCTCGACTCCGGTACTCTGCCCGTGGTCAGGCCCACGATAGGCGATTTCGGGAGAATAACGGCCGGCGGGTTCGACATCCCCGTGCGCGCCGTCATGGGCGATCAGCAGGCGGCCCTGCTGGGGCTCGGTGTGGATTCGGAAAATTCCGCCGCGCTGAACTACGGCACCGGCGCTTTTCTGCTGGTGAACACGGGTTCCAGGCTGGCGCAAGTCCGAGGCATCCTGAATTCCATCGGCTGGCGGGAAGCGGGCGCCAAAGCTCCCTGCTATTTTCTGGAAAGCACGGTCAATTCGGCCGCCACCGCGCTTGAATGGCTGAAAGTAAAATTCGGAATATTCAGCGAGCTGTCCGAAGTGGACGGGATGTGCCGGCTCTCCAGGAACCGGCTGCTGTGCCTGCCGGCCATCGGCGGCCTCGGCTCCCCTCACTGGGATTTTTCAACCTTTACCACTTTCACCGGTTTCTCCCCCCAAACCGACAAGCACGACGTTATACGCGGAGTGGTGGAGGGGATCGCCTATATGGTGGGAGACTCGCTGGATCTGATCAGGAAAAAAGGTTTTAAGATCACCGAGATCCGGGCTTCCGGCGGCCTTTCGAATATAGACTGGCTGCTGCAGTTCCAGGCGGATATCACCGGGGCGAAAGTCCTGCGCATGGAAGATATCGAGGCCACGGCGCTGGGCGCCGCCATCGGAGCCGGCAGGGCTGTCGGCGTAGAACTGCCCCGCAAGGCAAAGATCTCCAGGGAGTTTTCTCCGTCCATTTCCGAAGACGAACGCGCCGCCCTTATAAAGGGCTGGCGCTTATTCGTCAGGGATACCCGCAGAACCAGTTCCAGTCTCAGAGAGCTGAAAACACTGCCTCACAATTGACCGGAGACGATCCGCGGAAACTGCTAGTTCTGGGCGCGGAGGTAGTCTATGCGCGCTCCAAAGCCGACGGAATAGCTGTTCACCGTTCCCGCCACGTAGATCAGCCCCGCTTTGGCCAGGCTCTCCTGGGCCTCTTTCACTATTTGCCAGGCATCGGCCGAATTTCTGGTTTCGATCTCAAAAGCCGCCATCATAGGGGTGTCCACGGGAACCTGCTTTGAGACCGCGTACATCGCTACGGCGGTGAAACCGATGCCGCCCTGTACGGTGCCGGTTATGTAGACTAGTCCGGCTTTCTCCAGGTTGGCGCGGATCTCTCCGAGTTTCTGGTGCGCTTCAGTGGCGTTCGTCACGCGGATCGCAAGTTTTTCCACGGTCGTAATTTTGATCATCTGGGGCTGAACCACTATCGCCTGGGGCTGTGTCACGACCGCGGCCGGCACAGCTTTCTCCCCGGCGGCTGATTTCAGGCCGGTCAGGGCAATATCGGAAGCGTGAGCGCTTATAAGGGCCGCCGACACCAGTCCCGCTGCAAGTATCATCTTTTTCATTATTAGTTCCTCCACCCAATTAAGTCACGGCCGGGCCAAAGCCCCGCCGATGCTGTAATTATTTTAACAGTTGCCGGGAAGCGGCACATGGGAAAAAAGTCCCGGATATTTTTTTCTTTGTACCTACCTGGAACCGGGACTTTAGTTCTCTTCCAGGTATTCCAGGGCTTCCATGGCGGCCTTGCAGCCTGTGCCGGCCGCGACAATGGCCTGCTTGTAGTCCGGATCCATCACGTCCCCGGCGGCGAAAACGCCCGCGACGGAGGTATGGGTGTGGTCGTCGGCGACAATATAGGAAGAATCGTCCAGATTCAACTTCCCCCTGAAAATTTCTGTGGCGGGTTCGTGGCCGATGGCGATGAAAACGCCCGGGGTGGCCAGCACGCGCGTTTCCCCCGTGAGGACGTTCTTTATTTTGACGCCGGCGGCCTTGGCCTCGCCCTGCACTTCTTCCAGGGTATGATTGTAAATAATCTCAATCTTGGCGCCGGCCCTCAGCTTGGCCTGCAGGCGGGGGTTGGCCCTCAGCTTGTCCCGTCTGTGTACCAGATATACTTTGGCGGCGAATCTGGTCAGGAACAGCGCGTCTTCCGCCGCCGAGTCGCCGCCGCCGATGACGCATACCTCCCGTCCGCGGTAGAAGAATCCGTCGCAGGTCGCGCAGCCCGAAACGCCTCTGCCCACGTATTTCTGCTCCGAGGGCAGCCCCAGCCATCTGGCGCGGGCGCCCGTGGCGATGATCACGGCTTCGGCGGAGTATTGTTGTCCCGAAGCCGTGGTCAGGGTAAAGGGATGCCGGGCGAAATCCACCGCCGTGATGTCTTCGTTATAAATACGGGCGCCCAGCCTTTTGGCCTGGCTGAGCATCCCGGTCATAAGATCCGCGCCCGCCACCGGCTCCGGGAATCCGGGAAAATTCTCTATCTCGGTGGTCTGGAGAAGCTGGCCGCCCGGAGCCGCGCCGCCGAAAAGAGCCGTGCCTACCAATCCGCGTGCGGCATAGATAGCCGCGGTGAGACCGGCCGGACCCGAGCCGATGATTATTACCCGGTAATTATTTTCGTTCATAATGTCAGCTTGTCTGTCCGGGCAATAGAATGCTGAAAGAACTTCCTTTGCCCGGCTCGCTCTTTACCTCCACCTTTCCGCCGTGGAGTTCGGCCATTTTTCTGATTATCGCCAGGCCCAGCCCCAGTCCGCCGGTTCTTCTCGTAAGGTAATCTGCCGCCTGGTAGAAAGGATCGCAGATGGAGCGCAGATGCTCAGGCGGTATGCCGTCGCCGGTGTCATCCACCCGAAGGCGCATAATGGAGCCTTCCCGGAGAGTTTCCACACGGATCTTTCCGTTCGGTTTGTTAAAACTTAGGGCGTTCAGCAGAAGGTGCCGTATGGCGGCGTGCAGCATGCCGGAATCGGCCTCCACCATGGCGTTCCCGCCGGAAAGCGCCAATTCCATGCTGAGGCCGGATTTTTTAATTCTTTCGCTCAGTCTCTGTACCGAGGTGCGGACTGCTTCGTTGAGATCCAGCTTCTCTTTTCTGGAGAGCGCCTTTTCGCGGTTCATTCCGGTGTATAAGATGAGGTCTTCTATGACTTCTCTCAGGCGCGCCGCGCCCTGTTTCATGCCGCCGAAAAGCGCCGGAGGGATCTGTCTGGCGGGGTCGCGTTCCGCCAGATCCAGGGCGCCCAGGATAAGCGTAAGAGGGGTTCTGAGTTCGTGGCCTATTACGGCGAGGAAAGAATCTTTCATTCTCTCAAGAGATTTGAGCTGGAAGTTTGAGGCCTCCAGTTCGGCCCTGAGGGCCTTTTCCGTTTTCAGTTCTGCGGACAGCTGTCTTTTCCTGACGCATTTTTCGATAGCCAGGATCAGGGTCTCTTGCGAAAATGGTTTTATAATGTAGTCGAAAGCCCCGGCCCGTATGACCTCGACGGCGCTTTCCAGGGTGGGCACCCCGGTCATGACGATAACGTCGCAGGAAGGGAACATTTCGTGGATTTTCACGGCAAGTTCCGTTCCAGGTGTTCCGGGCATACGGATATCGGTGAGGACGATATCGTAAACCTTGCCGTCTTTCAGGTCGGCAAGGGCCGTTTCCGAATTTGTGACGCAGTGCGTGGAATAACCGTTGTCTTCAAGCAGCCGCGCCGCCACGACGCCCACTGCGGTGTCGTCGTCGACTATCAGTATCTTTACCTGGTCGTGTTCCGATTTCATGGGTGTTTCTCCGTCTCGCTCTCAATGTTGTTATCGTCGCTGGAGATCTATGCGCTATTTTCTGTAGCCCGCCATCGCCGAGGGCGTTTCCCAGAAAGCCGCTTCTTCTACCGGGAGTCCCGCCCGTACGAGTTCTTTGAAAATAAGCTCCGCCAGGATTTCGGCGGTGGGATTGTCCGCGGTTTCAAAGCAGGCCTGCCCCTCACTCCTGAGCAGCTTAAGCAGCGGGTCTTTTTTTGAAAGAATGGTCTTGTGATCCAGATTGTCATCCAGCCACTTTTTTACAGTCCGGCTCAGATCTGTGAAATCCATGACCATCTTTTGCCGGTCGAGCGCCGGAGCCTTTAGCGTGATCTCCACTATGCCGTTATGGCCGTGCAGATCCCGGCACTTGCCGGGATGGTTTAACAGCCTGTGGGCATAGGCGATATGGAAAGTTTTTTTGATCCGGTACATAATATGTGGGTTGCGAGTTCTAAACTCGTTAACTGATTTTAGCCTTTTTCATGAATTTTTTCACCAGGTCCATGGGGAGGCCGACCACCGTGTCAAAGCGCCCCTCTATTTTTTCTATAAATTCGTCTTCGGCGTCCTGCACGGCGTAGGCCCCCGCCTTGTCCGGGTGTTTGGACGCCAACATTCTTAATTCGGCCCCGCCCAGTTTTCTGGCTTTGCAGCGGGAGGTTCCGAAGCCGGCCAGGAATATGGCCTTATCAAGCCACAATAATGAAACCCCGCTGTAGACGGTCTGCCAGGAGCCGTTCTGCAGCCGCAGCAGGCGCATGGCGTCGGCCTCGTTCTTCGGTTTATTCAGGATCCGGCCTTTGCAGAAGACGATCGTATCCGACCCCAGAACGGGCCGCCCGGGATTTTTAAGGGCCACGCTCAGCGCCTTTTTATATGACAGTTCTTTTACCACGAGTTCCGGTTTTTTGAAAGTTGTCGTTTCCTTTATGCGGCTGGGTATCCGCGTAAAAGCGATGCCGGCCTCTTTTAAAAGGCGCGCGCGCCTGGGCGACTGCGAGGCAAGGATGAGTTTGGTAGTCATACCATCCAATCTTCAAGCCCTCCAACTTTCTATTTAATAAGCTGTTTGTAGATCAGCGCGGCCAGGAATATTCCGACTATGCTGGAGATGTTGAATTTAAACACCAGACCCAGGGTGAATTCCACCAGGCTGAGATCTATGGTGGTGGGATTCAGCCCGGTGTTGATCCCGGTATTGATAAGGCTGTTGATGCCGCCGGCCGGAAACCAGAAATTTCCGAGTTTGTTGATAAACAGGCCCAGGAGCGAGCCCACCACTATCACAACTATTACATTGAGAACGGTTTTCATCAGGTTTCTTGTCCTTAGCGCGGCGCCTTTTCCGCTTTATCCCTGGGGATATTGGTCGTGAACAACGTGTTCGCGCCCAGCCAGTCCAGGTACTCTTTGCTGCCGCGGCCTATGTTAAGGAAGAGTATCTCCGGCGTGCCGTAGTTGTGGCTGCGTTTTACGAACTGTTCCACATCCTCGCACAGGTTTTCCCTGGTTTTGATGAGAAGAAGAAATTCCTGTTTTTTTTCTATCTTGTCACGCCACCGGTAAACGGAGGAGAGGCCGCCGATGACGGAAACGCAGGCGGCCAGTTTTTCCTTTACCAGGCCTTCGGCGATGAGCGCCGCGGTTTTTTCATCGCCCGCGGTGACGAGGGAGAGGGTATATGGCGTCGGCATAGGGTAATAATATAAATAATGCCCCTGATACTTCAACTATGGGAGGCCGCATCCCGAGAATTCTTCCCGTGCGCGTTCCAGGGCCGCCCGGTTGGTTCTGCGCCAGGCTTCGTCCTCCCTGAGGGAGTCGCGGTAGAGTCTCTCGATGCGGGAGAAGACGCCGCTTTGGTCGTCGTAGAAAGAGCGCTGGTAACGGTAGATCTCGTAGGTGGGCATAGCCTTTATGGCGGCTTCGCTCTTCATGGCGGCGTTCATGGTTATTATACCTTTGCGCACCCTGGCGCGATCCCGTTCGTAGAGAAGCTGAAAAAAAGAGCCGTTGTTTATCGCTTCGCGCATATCATCCAGCCATACTTTCCGGGACTGGAGCGTTTCAAGGGGGCGCTGGCAGTCCGGTTCCAGGGACAGCGCCTCATTACGCGCGGCCAGGGCGGCGGCTCCGGAGCCCTGCATAAGATACGCGCAGAAATCGGAGCGTAGTTCCCGCGCGGACTTGTCCCGCGCCAGATCGGCGTTCGTCAGGCCGAGCTCGACGGCGACGCGCGCCTGGAACAGCGCTCCCGCTTCCTCCTCTTCGGAGACAAGCTCTTCCAGCCCGCTGAGGGCTGAGAGCCTGTAGATATACGCGGCGCGGGCGAGCGCCAGGGTGAGCAGCGTGTCCGAATCTTTTAATTCCCTGGGCAGAAAGATCCTGCCGGTCCTGAGGGAAAATTTATGGCAGCGGCCGGGTGTGTTTGAATATTCGAACAGAACCGGTTTTTTATGGAGAAAGTCCGTTACCTGTCTGCCGCTTGGGGTATTCCTGAGAGCTTCCAGGGCGCGCTCTATTGAGGGTTCGCTGGTCAGTCCGGCATCCCGCTTCTTGCCGGAGAAACAACCGGAACCGAAAAGAACCAGGACGGCGCCTAGTAAGTGAAGTGTGGGGCGTAGTTTGACCCAAAATTTCGGTTGAAGCGGTTTTTCATCCCTCATCCTTCATCCCTCATCCTTCCGAATTCCAGCGGAATTCGGGCAACGGTCATTTCTTGAAAAGCGATTTGAACAGTTTCTCGGCTTTTTCTTTAAGAACAGGCTGTTTTAAGAGGGAGGCCACATCGGGCTTGACGGACGGATTGGCGAAAGGCCCCTTAACGGTCATTCCAACCGGCACCGGCAGGCTTATGCCGGTTTTCGGAGTCGCCGTGACTTTCAGGTCGAGCGTGTCTTTGACCAGGTTTATGGCGCCGCTGGAATCCGCGTCGGCCGCGTCCGCCCTGAGCAGCGACTTGTCTATCTTCATCACGCCTTCCTGAAAGGTATAGGCTCCCTCGATCCTGGTGAATTTAAGCGTGTTAAGATCGGGAAGTTTTAAGGCGGGTGCGAGTTTTGAAACCTTGCCCAGGATCAGAAAGGGGTAAAGGAGAATTTTCGCCGTTTTATATTCCGCGGCCAGTCCGGAAATATTGTCCAGCTTGCCTCCGCCGGCCTCGAAAGAGGCGGATCCCGAGAGCTTGCCGAGTTCCGTGGAAATGTTCTTCAGGCCGTAATTGATAAGGGTTTCCCCGGCTTTGAAGTTGGGGTGGTCTATGGAGCCAAGGCGGATCCGGCCGGAGAGGTCGAAGATGAACGAACCGGCGGCCTGCGGCGTTTTTTTCGGATTTGCGGCCGGAGCGGCGGCCGCGGCCGGCTGCCGGGCGGGCGAGGCTTTAAGTTTAAGCGCCGCCAGATCCGCGTTCAGTTCCACCTGCGGATGAGCCTGGTAGTTTCTGACCGTCGCGCTGATTTTCAGCGGGGAGTCTTCCAGCTTGCCCGCGGCTTCCGTTTTCAGCGTGTCTTTTGAAAAGTCGAGCGTTCCTTTTATTTCCGAAACCCGTGTGTCGAACGCCTTTGCGCTTATGCCGTTGAAATTAAGCTTGCCGCGCAGATCCAGGGTTTTGGCCGAACTGAAGTCTAATTCTCCGGCGGCGGAGCCCTTAAGATCGTATCCCGCCAGCGGTGGGAACATACCGCCGAGATCGCGGAGATCCCCGGCTTCCGCTTTCAGCCGGCCGGAGACCGCGCCGGCGGGAGACGGCGCGTATTCGCCTGACGCGGAGAGCCTGAGCGTTTTGGCCGAGACGCCGGCGGCCAGCAGGCGAACCTTTTTCGGAGAGAGCGTCAGACGGGCGGTTAGGTCAGCCAGCGGTATTTTTATGTTTTTGGGAATCGCCCGGAATTTTCTGGCCGCCTCGGTGGTGTCCAGTTCCGGAGTCTGGGCTTTTATGTCGGCCGCGAGGTCGTAGTCAAAGGACGGCGCCCAGGCCAGACGGCCTTTGACGGCGCCGCGCGCCGGACCGGCCTGGAAATCCAGTTTTTTGAAAACAATATCTCCCGCGGTCAGCTTGAAAGCCGTGCCGGCTTCCAGCGCCGGCAGCAGGATATGCGCCGGGAGCGCCGGGAAATAGGGTTTAAGATCGGTGGTGGAAAAGGCCTTTACGCGCAGCGAAAGTTCCGCGTCCGGCTCCAGCAGATTTTTCAGGTTCCCTTTGAGTTCCAGAGAGATCTTGCCCGCTTTCAGCGAGGCTTTCGCTATTTCGGCGCGGCCTTTTCCGGGATCCCAGCCGCCGAGGGCCGCTTCGCCTTTTACGTACACCGGGAAGTTCCCGGTCAGATAAGCGGATCTGATGCCGAGGGTGAACGCCGTTTCGAACGGGAACAGCTCTTCCGGGGTAAGGTTGCCGGCTTTCAGATTCAGGCCGGAAAGAGTTACGGTCATGGAACGATCCGCGCCGGTGTAGATCAGGCTGGAATTTTTAATATTTATATCGGAGATGCTCACCGCGAGGGGTTTTGCCTGGTTCCCCTCCGCGGCGGGGCTTTTGGCGCCGCCGGCCAGCAGATCGGAGAAATTGTAGGCGTCCTTTTTTGTCTGTACGATGCGCAGGGCGACGCCGGAGGCGTGGATGGAATTTATCTGGAGTTCCTTTTTAAGCAGCGCCTTGAAATCCGGGCGGATGCTGAAGTCTTCCGCCGACAGGAAAGTTCCTTTTTTCAACCCGCCGGCTTCCGCGACTTTAAGGTTCTTTATGGAGAACCCGCGCAGATCGAGCGCGGCCGCGTCCAGGGTTATCTCGCGCCCGAGGTTGCGCTCGGCGTACTCCAGCACCAGTTTTTTAATGCGGTCGGGAGTGAAATAAAACTTGAGAGTAAGGAACGCCGCCAGCGCGGCGGCCAGCGCAAGCGCCAGTCCCCAGGCCGAAAATTTGAGTATTTTCTTCATATACTTCAATTATACAAAAGTGCCGGCCTGAAAATTCCCCCCCAAAAATGCTAAATTAGTCGTTATGAAAGCGCTGATCGTGAATCTTAATCTGGCGATAGACAAAACGGTGAAAGTCTCCGCTTTCAGGCCGGGGCGTATCTATCGCTTTGCCGATACGCTGACCCAGCCGGGTGGAAAGGGAGTGAATGTCGCCCGGGCGCTCAAAGAGCTGGGCGGCCGGCCCCTGATTTCCGGTTTTGTCAGCGGCCATAATGGGCGCTGGATAGAGGAAAGTCTTCGCAGGGAAAATTATCAGTCCCTTCTGGCCCGCCATTGCGCCGGAGAATCCCGGATCTGTTATTCGATAGTGGATGCCGCCGGCGTGTCCACGGATCTTAACGAGGAAGGCCCGGCTGTGCCGGCCGCGATCCAGAATCTGCTGCTCAAAAAGCTGCGGAAAAAGGCCGGCGCTTTCCAGGCGGCCGCGGTCTGCGGCCGCGTGTCCGCCGGGCTGAAGAAAGGCTTTTATGTCCGCCTGATCCGCGCGCTGAAACAAGCCGGTTGCTTCGCCGCTTTGGATGTCAGCGGCGGGTCACTGAAAGAAGGCCTTGAGGGCGGGGCCGATATGGTTAAAATAAACAAAAGCGAATTTGAGGAGATTTCCGGCCTGGGCCTTTCGCCGCGGGGCATCCGCCGCTTCTTCGGAAAGTACGCGCCTTGCGGTCTGAAAGCCCTGATCGTGACCAGCGGCTCCGGCCCCACGCTGGCCGTTTCCCAGTTCGGCCTGTGGGAAGTTTTGCCCGTGCCGCTCAGGCGCGTGGAAAATTCCGTGGGGGCGGGCGATTCTTTTATGGCCGGGTTTATCTTCGGTTTCATGAAAGGGCTTGCTTTTGAGGCAAATTTGAAACTCGCCTCCGGCTGCGCCGCTTCAGACTGTCTGACGCTCGGTTCCGGCCTGATTTCTAGGCGTGAGGCGGAAACTTTAGCCGGCCGCGTCGAAATAAGGGAATTATGACGAACTTAAACGCGATAGAAGCCGTGCTTGAGAAAGCCCATTCCGAAAAAAGGGCCGCGCTGCTTGAAACGGAAGTCTATGGGATACTCGGCCTCGCCGGCCTGCCGCTCCCGAAATTTTTTTTCTATTCGATGCCGGAGCTTGACGCTTCCGCGGCCGCCCTGGATATCGTGTCCAGGCTTGAGGGCCCCAGAGTGGTCATAAAGATCGTTTCTTCGAAAATCCTGCACAAGACCGAATCCGGCGGGGTGAAGATCCCCGTCCGTGAAAAAAGCCCCGTGGAAGAAACGCTGAAAACCATGCGGGATAAATTTCCGGAAGCGGAAGGGCTTATGGCGTGTGAATTCGTGGAACATTCCCCTTTCGCCCTGGGCGAGGAGCTTATGATAGGGGCCCGCGCCGACGAGGCGTTCGGGCCCGTAATCGTCCTGGGCCCGGGCGGCACCAACGCCGAGGGCCTTACCGCCGCCCTTAAGTCCGGAACCAGTCCGGCCATCATGCCTGTTGAGCTGGCCCATAACGCAGCCGCGTGGCAGGATTTCCTGGACAAGGCGTGGATCTGGCGGTATACCGCGGGCAAAGTGCGCGGCTCTCAGCGGCTGGCCGGGGACGGGGAAATGGTGAAGTGGCTGGAGACTTTCGCGCACCTCATGCGCCATTTTCGCGACGGCGGGGCTTCTAGGTTCGCGATCGTGGAATTAGAAGTCAATCCCGCGGCCGTCTCGAAAGGGCGGCTGGCAGCGCTGGACGGAGTGCTGCGCTTCAGACCGGCCGTGAAAAAAGAGCGTTTCCGTCCGTCCGGGAAAGGATTGGCCGGGCTTTTAAAGCCCGCCACCGTGGCGGTGGTAGGGGTCAGCGGGACAAAAATGAATATGGCCCGCATTATCCTGAACAATATCCTGAAAGCCGGCTTTGACAGGAACAGGGTGTTTGTAATAAAGGAAGGCGCGGCCGGGATAGACGGAGTTAAATGCTACCCAGATCCGGAGGATCTGCCGGAAGCCGCGGATATGTATGTGGTTGCCGTGCCCTCCTCCGAAGTGCAGGAAGTGCTGGACAGGGCCGGGGCGTCCGGCAAGGTCAACGGCGTAGTGCTGATCTCGGGCGGGATGGGCGAGAAAGCGGGCAGCGAAGACGTGGGCGCGGGGGTCGCGCGCGCGATAGCGCGGGCCAGGGAAAAAAACCCCGATTTCGTCCTGAGCGGCGGCAATTCTCTCGGCATAGTCCTGCCTCTCTCCAGGGTCAACACGCTTTTCATTCCGGAATATAAGATGGCTTATCCGCTGGCTGAAAATCCGCATATCGCCAGGACGGCTTTTGTCAGCCAGAGCGGCGCTTTCGTCATTTCCGCGTTAAGCAAAATGCCGTGGCTGAAGCCCGCTTACAGTGTCACGGTCGGAAACCAGCAGGATATCACGGTTGTGGATTACGTGGAGAAGCTTGCCGAAGAGGAGGACGTCAGGGTTCTGCTGGTCTATCTGGAGGGTTTTAAATACGCCGACGGCCTGCTTTTGGCCAGGGTTATCGAGCACGCGCGCAAAAAAGGTAAACAGGTGATAGTCTATAAAGCCGGCCGGACGGATGCGGGACGGAAAGCGGTCATGGGCCATACGGCGTCCATAGCCGGCGATTACGCGGTGGCCAGGACTATCCTGGAAGCGGCCGGCGCGCTGGTCGCGGATAACTTCGACGATTTCAACGATCTCGCGGCGATGGCCTGCCATTTCTCGGGTTTAGAAATAAAGAACGGAAACACCTTTTTCCTCAGCAACGCCGGTTTTGAGGCCGCCGGCATGGCGGACAGCGCCGGGGGCCTCCTCACCGCGGAATTTAAAGACGCTGAACTCACGGAGGAGATGAGAAAAGTTCTGAAAGAATTCAGACTGGACGGCATCGTGGACGTTAAAAATCCTCTGGACGTGACGCCCATGGCTTCCGACGAGGCCGTCGGGCGGATAACGGAGCTGGCGCTGGCTTCCGGGGAGTTCGGGGCGGTCATCCTTTCGATGGTTCCGCTTACCCCCGCCATGAATACCCTGCCGAAAAGCGGCCCGGCTTATCCGGACGACCTGGAACGGTCTTTTCTCAGGCATACGGCGGAACGGATGAAACATGAGGGCAAGCCCCTGCTCTTTTGCGCGGCGGCGGGTCCGCTTTACAACCCGTACCGCGAGTACGCGCGCGGCCTGGGCCTGCCTGTCTTCACCTCGGCCGACCGCGCCGCGCGGATCTACGGGAAATATCTGGAATATGTGTGTTCGAAAAATTCCACTGAATTTTTCGTAAAGGATAAAGGATGAGGGATAAAGGCTAAAGGGCAAAAAAAAGCCCTTGTGCATGCGGTGTCGGTTCTTTCCTTATGCGGCTTTTGTCAGGATTTCTTCCACCGTTTTGCGGTCGTAGTTAATGCCCCAGAGTGTGATAAGTTCCATGGCGTTCTCCGCGATCTTCGGAATGTCGGCGGCGGGGATCCCCGCTTCCTGAAGCCTTATCGGCGCGCCGATCTTTTTAAACCAGCGTTCAAAAGCCTCTATCGTTTTTCCTGCGCTCCCGGCGCCGAACACCGCTCCGCCGAATTTTTCAAGCCGGCCGGAACCGTCCTTTTCAAGCTGGTGTTTGAACAGTGCCGGCAGGATTATCGCCAGGCCCGCTCCGTGCGCTATATCGTACAGCGCGCTCAGGGAATGTTCTATGGCGTGGCCGGCGAAGCTTATGCCGCCGTAACCCAGAGACTGGAGTCCGTTAAGAGAGAGCGTTGCCGACCACATCATGGAAGCCCGCGCGTTGTAATCGCCGGGATCTTTAAGGATCCTTCCGGTGGAAGCGATGATGGAGCGGGCCAGCGCCTGAACCACTTCGTCCGTTACGACAGCATCTTTGTCGGAGGCGGAAAAATAGCCCTCCGTCAGATGGGAGAGCGCGTCCACCGCCCCGTAGACCGTCTGTTTTTCCGGCAGCGTCATCGTGGTTCCGGGATCCAGTATCGAGACCCTGGGGAAGAGCCGGGGAGAGCCGGCTGAGAATTTCTGTTTTAAGGATTCGTTTGTTATAACGCAGCCCGAATTCATTTCCGAGCCGGTGGCCGGGAGGGTCAGGACGGTGAAAACTGGCAGGGCCTCCTTGATGCCGGCCTTGCCGGTAAAAAAATCCCATACATCGCCGTCATACGCCGCGCCGGCCGCTATAGCCTTGGCCTCGTCTATAACGGAGCCGCCCCCGGCCGCGAGGATCATTTCGCATTTGTTTGTCTTCGCCTTTTCCACGCCGGCCCGCACGTGGCCCAGGACGGGATTGGGCTTTACGCCGGGGTGTTCCGTTACGGTTATGCCGTTTTCAGCCAGCGAAGCCGAGATCGCCTCGTAGACGCCGTTCTTCTTGACGCTTCCCCCGCCGTAAACTAACAGCGCTTTTTTCCCGGCGCCGGCCGCTTCCGGCCCGAGCCTGGCGATGCCGCCCCTGCCGAAAATTATCCTGGTGGGGTTGTGGAAAGTAAAGTTTTGCATGGCGTGAAGCCTCCGTGTCAGCAGTCTGTCGGGCTGGCCGAGGGCGCGGCCTCAGGCGGTGGCGGTTTGTATGGCGGTATGCAGTTCTTCTAACTGAAAAGGCTTGCGCAGGCAGACGCTGGCTTTTCTTCCAAGCGCTTCCTGGACGCGTTCTTCCACCGCGTATCCCGTCATCAGGATAATGGGTATCCCGGGGCGCAGCCGGCGGCTTGCGATCACTACGTCAAGCCCGTCCATTTTCGGCATTTTCATATCCGTGATAATGAGATCCACTTTCTCTTTTTCCAGGATTTTCAGGGCGTCGGCGCCGCCGGCCGCCGGCAGGGCCGTATAGCCCTGGCTGGAAAGCTCCATGCTTAGCAGATCCCTGTAACCCTGTTCGTCGTCAACTACGAGTATTGTTTTGTTCATGGTTTCCCCGTCCTCCGTTTGCGATGAGTTCAAGATTTTTTGTGATCTCTTCCAGCTCGAAAGGCTTGAAGATGCAGGCGGCCGCTCCCAGCTCTTTGACATCTTTTTCAAAAGTCTGGGCCGGGTCGGAGCCGCTGCTCATTATCACCACCGGCTGCGAGGGCCTTATTTGCATGAGCTGTTTCATAAGTTCCGGGCCGGTCATCTTCGGCATATGCACGTCCATAAACACCAGGTCATAACCCTTTTCCTTGAGGCGCGCCAGTCCTTCCACTCCGTCATAAGCGGAATTTACCGTGAATCCCAAAGGCTCAAGGATAAATCTGAATAGGTCGTGAAACCCCTGTTCATCGTCTATGATAAGGATATGGCGCTTCACGCCGGTCACAGGGAACCCCCCGGCGCCGCCTCGGCGCGGACAGGGAGAAAGACGGTGAATTTAGCGCCTTTTCCCTCTTCGCTTTCCAGTTCTATGTCCCCGCCGTAAGCGCGGGCGATCTCATAAACCAGTGAAAGCCCTAACCCGGTGCCTTTTCCCACTTCTTTCGTGGTAAAGAATGGCTCAAAGATCTTTTTTTGGAGCTCTTTCGGGATCCCCATCCCGGTGTCCCCCACCTTGATTTCCACGTATCCCGGCCGCCTGTCCGAAAGCATGGTTCCGACGGTAAGGGTACCGCCTTTCGGCATAGCGTCAACGGCGTTATTGGCCAGGTTGATGATGATCTGCTGGATCCGGATCTTGCCGGCTTTGATCATGGGGAGCCCGGCCCCCGGTTCCCTGATCAGCTCCACGCCGCGCGTTTTAGTCTGCGCCTCTACCAGAGCAAGCGCCGATTCTACCTGGGAATTCAGATCCAGAAGCTCCTGTTGTTCGTTTTTCTGGGTGCGGGAGAAAGTCAGCAGGTTCTGCACCAGATTTTTGCAGCGGACAGCTTCGCGTTCGATGGTCTTGAGCGGCAGCGCCAGGGGCTCGCCCTCTTTGAGCCGCTTGACAAGGCTTTGGGCGAAGCCGAGAATGATCCCCAGCGGGTTGTTCATCTCATGGGCCACGCCCGCGGCAAGCTGCCCGACAGCCGCCATTTTTTCGGATTGGCCCAGCCGGTCCTGGGCCGTCTTAAGTTCCGCATAGGCCGCTTTAATTTTCCCCTCCGCTTTTTTGCGTTCCGTGATCTCTTTGTTCAGCGCTTCTATAGACGTGGTGGTTTCCCGCAAGTTCCGCGCCATCTGATTGAAAGCGTGCGCCAAATCCCCGATCTCGTTCCCCGCGGCGACGGTAATTTGCGTGTTCAATTCTCCCCGGCCTATCTTAACGGCGGCGTTTCTCAGATCGATCAGCGGGCGCGTGATCTTTTTTGAAAGATAGAGGCCGGTCATAATGGCTAAGATCAGGCCCAGGAGTATGCTCAACGCTGATAATTTATACATCTGGATTAGGGGCTGGTACGCCTCCATGGCCGGCAATTCAGTTATAACCGCCCAGTCAGGATTATCTAACGGTGCATGGCCGGTCACGACATAGGTGTCCATTATACCCTTTGAGGCGACAGGCCCGGCGCCCGGGCCTCCGCCTGTCACGAACCGGGATACCTCGTGCAGCCGGATCAGATTTTCTTGTTTTAAGACGCGGCTGATATCGCCAAAAGCCAGGAGATTCCCCCGGCGGTCTACCACGTAGGAACGGCCGGAATCTCCGACCTTCAATGTCCCCACCATGTCCTGCATGAGTTTTAGATTTACTTCAGCCAGCAAGATCCCCTTGAGATTTTCCATGGCATCCATGATGGGGACGGCCATCAGTACAAGCGGTTCATGGGTCGCCGCGTCGATATACAGCGGACCGATATAATTCTGCCCGCGGCCCGTCTGTGAGAACATTTCACGTTTATCGGGCCCTTTCTGTCGTCCCAGCAGATCCGGCGGTCCGCCCGCTGGACGGAAGGAGGTGTGCGATTCCAGTTCTCGGGCGTTTACCATCGTCACCTGGCGAAAGGCGGGGTCGGAATTCCGCAGATTTTCTAGGAATAGTTTCCGATCCTGCCGGGCGGGATCGCCGCTTCGGCCGCTGAAACGGGAGGCCGTTTTCAGGGTGTTTAATCTTTTCTGGACAAAACGTTTTACGGCGTCACCCGCATTACGCGCGATTAATTCCTGCCGGGCGGAAACAATGTGGCGCTGGGCCTGAAAATTAAAATACGTCTGCACGCTGCCGGAAATAAACAAAACCACTGCGGATAGGATAAAAAAAGCGGCGGCCAGAGTGAGGGTTAAACTGCGGAACTTTTCCGGCGCGTGTTTCGGCATTTTTAGCGGTTCTCCTGTACTTATCTTTCCGTGCACATCGTCAGGCTGATTTTCCGGCCCTTTCAGCCTCGGAACGAACGGGTAAAAAAACGGTAAAGGCGGCGCCTTTTCCCTCTTCGCTTTCCAGTTCTATGTCCCCGCCGTAAGCGCGGGCGATCTCATAAACCAGTGAAAGCCCTAACCCGGTGCCTTTTCCCACTTCTTTCGTGGTAAAGAATGGCTCAAAGATCTTTTTTTGGAGCTCTTTCGGGATGCCTCCCCCGGTATCCCGCACCTGGATTTCTACGTGCCCAGGCCGCCTGTCAGAAAGCAGAGTTCTGACCGTGATCTTTCCGCCCTTAGGCATCGCGTCGATGGCGTTATTTGCCAGGTTGATGATGATCTGCTGGATCTGGATCTTGCCGGCTTTGATTATGGGGAGCCCGGCCCCCGGTTCCCTGATCAGCTCCACGCCGCGCGTTTTAGTCTGCGCCTCTACCAGAGCAAGCGCCGATTCTACCTGGGAATTCAGATCCAGAAGCTCCTGTTTTTCGTTTTTCTGGGTGCGGGAGAAAGTCAGCAGGTTCTGCACCAGATTTTTGCAGCGGACCGCTTCGCGTTCGATGGTCTTGAGCGGCAGCGCCAGGGAATCATTCTCCCCGAGCCGTTTGACCGCGGTCTGGGCGAAGCCGAGGATGATGCCGAGGGGGTTGTTGATCTCGTGCGCCACGCCGGCGGCCAACTGTCCGACGGCGGACATTTTTTCTGATTGCACCAGCTGTGACTGGGTCCGCTTAAGCTGTTCATAGGCGGTTTTAAGCTGGTTTTCGGCGTCCCTGCGGGCTTCCTCCACTCCGATCGCGGAGGCGATTATGCCAAGCAGCATTTTGTCCTCTTCGCCGGGGATAAAATCCCGCTGATGGACGACGCACAATGAACCAAGAATATTTCCCTCGTGTTTGACCGCCATGCCCATGTACGTTTTCAGTTTGTAGCGGGAGACATTGGGGTCTGTCTGCGCGTAAGGCGTGCAGGGCAGATTGGTGACGACAAAGACGTCGTCGCCGCCCCGAACTATCACGTCATTGCAGATATGCCCCTCCGGCTTATCGCTGAAGTTGAAATCCGGAGGAGTGTTCCAGTGTCCCACGGAGCAGAGGAGGCCTTTCTCAAGGCAGTTGTAAAGCGCGCAGGCGCCTCCCAGCAATTCGCCGCAAATGGCGGTGAGACGCTGGATGTTTTGCAAAGGATCCGCCGCAAAGCCCAGAAAACAGGCGTTCAGTTTATTCAATCTTTCCTCGCGCCGCCTGCGCTGCGAAATATCGCGAAAAATGCCATAGCAGAGCGCGGGTTTTCCGTCCATGTTTTTGCAGGAGCACCTCCCTTCCACGTCGATCTTTTCTCCGGTTTTGGACACAAAAACGGTTTTTATCAGCGGTTCCCCGTTTCCCGCCAGGAGATTAGCGAATTGCTTTACGCAGTGTTCCCGGGAGGACGGGTGGATTATGTCGAAGATCGACAGCTTTTTAATTTCCTCGTTGTCGTAGCCGAGGGCGCGGCGCCAGGCGCTATTAACGAAGCGGAAGCGTCCGTCGGGAGCCAGAATCTGGATCAGGTCGGCGGTGTTCTCCACGATATCGCGAAAGTATTCTTCAGTTTCCATAAAGAAGTCATTCCTGAGTGCGGCGTAATCGTCCCGATCCCCGCCTGCCGCGTCATACCGATGATTATAACATTGTTTCCCTGTCCGCGGCCGCCTGCTGGGCCGGTAAAGTGACGATGAAAACGGTGCCTTTCCCCTCTTCGCTCTCCAGCGTGATGGCGCCGCCGTGTTTGTTCACTATTTCGTGTACCAGCGACAGGCCGAGTCCGGTGCCTTTGCCCACTTCTTTGGTGGTGAAGAAAGGCTCGAATATCTTCTGCCGGATCTCTGGCGTAATGCCGATCCCGGTGTCCCGCACCTGAATTTCCACGTACCCCGGACGGTTGAGCGAAAGCGAGGTCTTAACGCTGAGGGTTCCGCCTTCGGGCATAGCGTCAACGGCGTTGTTGGCCAGATTTATTATGAGCTGCTGGATCTGGATCTTGTTGGCGTAAATTTTGGGTAGTCCGGCCCCCGGTTCCCTGATAAGTTCCACGCTGCGTGTTTTTGTCTGCGCCTCGACCAGGGCGAGCGCCGAATCCACCGGGGAGTTCAGTTCCATGAGTTCCCGTTGCTCATTTTTATAGGAACGGGAGAACACCAGCAGATTCTGCACCAGATCCTTGCAGCGTACTGCCTCCCGTTCTATCGTTTTCAGCGGAGCCGTCAACGGATCGGTTTCTTTAAGTCGTTTTGTCACGCTCTGGGAGAACCCGAGTATTATCCCCAGGGGATTATTGATCTCATGGGCCACGCCCGCGGCAAGCTGGCCCACGGCCGCGAGTTTATCCGATTGCCGCAGCATGGCCTGTATTTTTCTGTGTTGGCGCATATCTTTGGCCGAAATGATCGTTCCGCCGGCGTTTTCTCCGCCGTTGTGAATATGCGAGAACCCGGCCATCACGGGGATCTTTTCTCCTGATCTCGCGATAAGCACGGCGTCGATGTTGGACGCGGTGTCCCCGGACGGGGGCAGTTTGGCGACGGAACCGGAGACCCCGCCCGGCGCAAGCAGCTCATGATAAGAACGCCCTATTATTTCGCTTTCCGAAAAATCGGTCATGGCGAGCATGGCGTTGTTGACCATTTGTATTTTGCCTTCCGTGTCGGCCACTATCAGCGCGTCCAGCATATTGCCGAGCACCGTATTAAGGAAATCCCTGGAGACCATGGTGGTCGCGAGCTGGCGGCTCATTTTATTGAACCCGGACGCCAGCTCGCCTATTTCATCCGCCAGCAGAACCGGCACGTCCGCGCACACGCCGCTGCGTCCCACCTGCGCGGTGGCCGCGATCAGCATATCCAGCTGTTTGAGGGTTCTGCCGGTAAAAAAGAATATAAAACCTATCCCGGCGAGACAAATGCCGCCCAGAGCCGCGAATATCAGCATCAGGATCCGGCGCGTGGTGTCCAGGGCCTCTTCCAGCGAGATTCCAACGCGCAAGATCCCCGCTTTGGATCTGGAGGCCGCTCCGGGACCGCCGGTGAGGAGAAATTCCTCTCCCTCGTCAGATTCCTGTTCCGCCCATACGGGGCAGGTGATTATCAGCACGGGTTTTCCATACAAAACGTCACGTTTATAGACCGGGATATTGCCCTCAACGGCCAGGCGGAGTTCCGGGTCGTCGCGGACGCCTCCTTTTTCGGCCACATTGGTGCGGGCTATGACGGAACCATCCAGTAATAGAGCCTCTACGTATATGGCGTTTATGTTGCTGAGAATGTTGTTCAGGTGGGGCAGGAGAGCTTTTTCCGAACGCGATTTTAAAGCGTCTTTCAGTTGAAGTTTGAACGAGTTTTCCGTGACAAGAGCTATCCCTCTTTTAGCCACTTCGGATATTATGGCGTTTGAGACGCCCCAATAGACAAGGGGTCCCATGGCCAGTCCCAGGATTATGGACATGGCCGCCAGAAATATCAAAAGTTTAAGTCTGAGTTTCATGGCGGGAGTTTAGAAGCGATAGGAAACATCCGCCGCGTACCGGGCGCCTATTATTTCTCCGTTCTGACCCGGCTGGGAGGAGCTTTCTCCGGGCAGCGTTTCGTAGTGCCTGTCGTTCAGCAGATTAAAAGCGCTGAAACCCGCCTGCAGGCCCTCCAGTTTCCCTTTGAAGCGGTACCCGGTGCGGGCGTTAAGAACGGCGTAGCTGCCGACGCGTTTTAAAAGCTCTTCAGCTCCGGGCGAGTTGAGGTTCCAGAAAGTTTTATATACCCAATTCGCCCAGAAATCGGCCGTGAGACGGCCATCGGCGTATTTTATTCCGCCGTTGGCTTTGTGTTTCGGCGAATTGGAGTAGTTCTGTACGCTGAGAAAAGTATAGTTAGCGAATGAGCGCAGCCGCCTGGTCATGGCCAGTTCCGCTCCGGTTTCCGCTCCCCACCCCCGGGCGCTGCCCTGGTTGGTGAAAACGGCTTCGGTCTTAACGGCGGGAATGCAAGCTACGGTGCAGGTGGTTCTTGAGTCCGACATCTTCACGATATCCTTGAGCAAGTAGGTATAAACGGCCGTGGTCGTTTTCAGTTTCCCGAATATTCCGTTATGCGCCGCTTCCAGGGAATAAATTTTTTCCGTGTCCAGTTTTCTGCTGCCCAGGAGGGTCGATTCGATCGTGGTGAAGGGGGGATTGGGGAGCTGGGCGCCGTCGTTGGGCAAGGTCTGGATCAGGGCCAGATAGTTCTCGACCAGCGAGGGATTTCTGAACGCCGTGCCGGCCGACAGCCGGAAAGTTTGGCTGGGGGTCAGGGAATATACGGTGCCGGCCCGCGGAGAGAAAGCGTAGCCGGTGAGCGAGTGGTGATCCAGCCTGGCGCTCGCGACAAAGGCCCAGGCGTCGGAAGGCTCCCATTTGTTCTCCATGGACAAAGCCCATAATTCCTGCTTATTTCTTTCCGGAGAAAAAACCCTGGAATTAATGGTGTTTCTTGTGTACCCCCCGCCCAGCGTCAGTATGTCCCCGGGGAAAAGATCCACGCTCTTTTCGAGATTGAAGTCGTAACTGTCGCTGTACATATTGGGATCGTTAAAAGCCGTGAAATCCCTGACGTCCAGCCTGTCCCTGTTCCAGAAAAAACGGGCCTTGGCGCCGGAGCGGGTAAAATCAGTTCTCAAGTAAGAAGTGTAACCGTCAACGTTTCCTGTGCCCGCGGGGCCCAGCGATACGATATAATTCGTGTCCGAATAGCCCCCGGAAAAACTGGCGGTGGTTTCGGGGCCGTAGTCGTAAGATACCAGGGCGTGGACTTTCCCCACGCGTTCGGCCGGTTTGTCCGGATCCTCAAAGCGGTTGGCCCTGCGCTGATCCGCGCCTATTTTATAGGCGAGATTCCCCTTTTTTGTTCCGTAGAGCGCGGAGCCAAGGAATGTGTCCCTGCTCCCGGCCGAATAAGTTATCGTTCCGCCGCCGAGCTGTTCCGGCTTTTTTGTGATAATATTTATCACTCCCTGGATAGCGTTCGCGCCGTAAAGGGCGGAAACCGGACCCGCCACTATTTCGATCCGGTCTATTTCGGACATGCTTACCGGGATGTCCTCCCAGTTGACGATCCCGTAAAACGGATGGAGAACGGTCTTTCCGTCCAGCATGACCAGGGTTCTGTTGTTTAGAGGTTCGTTAAGGCCCCGTATGCTTACGTTCCCGTAAAAAGAACGGGACTCGATCACATCCACCCCCGGCACGTTCTTTATGAGATCCCAGAGTCTTACGGCTCCCCCGGCCGTTTCTATGTCTTCCGAGGTTATCACATACACGGAGGCCGGCGCTTTACGCGCGGGAACGGCCTGTCTTGACGCGGTTATAACCCGGGCCTCTTCTTCAAAAAAACTGATATCGTCGGCCGTCTGCGCGGAGAGCGGGGCGGCGCACCCCGGCAAGATAGACAATCCCAGCGCCAGTTTAATGATTTTCATATTCACACGCTCCATTTTAGTTGATTTCAGCGGATTAATCTGAACCCCGGTATCTTGATCCCGGAAAGATCTATTCCGCATTGCCTGGCTGAGGCGGCGTTTATGACTATTTCCAGTTTTTCGGGATAGATATTGTCCGGTACGGATCTTCCCTCCAAAAGTGAAATTGACGCCTCTCCGGCCAGGCGTCCGATTTCTTCGAAACTCGGCGCAATGGAGACCGTGCCGCCGTTGCCGGCGAGACCTTCGGTCGGGACATAGAGCGGAACCGAATTTTTCACGGAATAACCGCGCAGGATCTCGAAGTTCTCGGAATTTATCAGCAGCGGATCCGGCGGTATCCAGATCGAACTGCCGATTACAACCCCGGTTCTGAGCGCCGAGGAAAGCACGCTGCCATCCGCTGTTTGGTATGATCTTACTTCAAGCCCCGCCGTCCGGCCGGAGTCGGTCATTTGTTTGATGTAGTCCCGGGACGTTTCCGAGGCCCAGAACGCTACCAGAACACGCAATTCCGGCTGTATCCCGCGGATCCTTGCTACCATTTCCCCGGCTTCCGGCAGCATCTCTATGCGGATCTCGCGGTTTGCGCGCGGAGTTGGAAGCATGGCGGGCGCTATTGCGATGATATGCGCGGTTTTTCCGGGCAGCGCCGTCTGGGCGGCCCTGGCGCCGAAAGTTACGGCTATGCGGATATTCTGCGGGAGGATCGTTTCGGTGTCTTTTGCCAGGGTATAACGCAGGATAGCGCGTCCGGCAAGCGTTTTTTCAAGTCCCTGACGGGCTTTTTGGTAAGGGGTCAGTTCGGAGCTCAGTATCGCCGCTATCAGCGGGGCCTCCCCGGCCCGGGCTGGAGTCGGCCGTCCGCTCTGGAACATGAACAGGACGGCCGCGGCGGTACTGATAAAGTTTGCATTTTGACGGTAGCTCATCGGTTTCGCCGCATTATTTGGCCAGGGTGACACCGGCAATTCCGGCATGAAAGCCTTACGGCGGATATGCTTCCACCAGGCCGGAAGCCCGTGGCTTACGCCGCGGCTTCTATCGGTTTCGCCGGCTGGAACGGGAGGGAAATGATGAAAGTCGTTCCCACCCCGACCTGGCTTTCGACCCGGAGCGTTCCGTGGTGCTGCTGGACGATTCCGTACGAGATGGAAAGTCCCAGTCCCGTTCCCTGGCCCACCGGCTTGGTGGTGAAAAAGGGATCGAACACTTTGCGCAGATTTTCCGGGGGTATGCCGCAGCCGTTGTCTTCGAACCGCAGAACGACCTGGCTGCCTTCTTTGGCCGCGCTGATCTTAAGAACCCCGTCCTTTTTCCCCTCCATGGCATGCCGCGCGTTGGCGATAAGGTTAAGATAGACCTGCTCCAGCTGCGCCGGATCGCCCTGCACTGGGGGAAGATCGTCGGGAAATTGCTTTATAACCTCGATCTTGGAACGGACAAGATCGTACTTCATCAACTGCAGGCCCACTTCCAGCAGGGGGCCCAGGTTGACGGTTTCATCGTTTCCTTTTTTCCGGCGGCTGAACTGGAGGAGATTCTGCACGATCCTGCGGCAGCGCTGGCTCTGCTCCAGAATGGATTGCACGTCCTCGCGCTGGCTCGGGGAAAGTTCCTCGCTCTGGAGCATCAGCTCCGCGAACCCCATGATCCCTGTAAGCGGATTATTGATTTCATGCGCCACTCCGGCGGCCAGCTTGCCGATGGCGGCCAGTTTCTCAACCTCCACCAACTGCGACTGCATCTGCTGGATCTCCTGCACCTTGTTGTCAAGTTCCCGGTAAAGCGTGGCGTTGTGGATGGCCTGGCTGATCTGGTTGCAGAAAACCGAGGCGTATTTGAGATCGGAGGCGGCGAACGGCATTTCCCGCACGGTGCGGTTGGCGTTCAAAACCCCCAGCAGACGGCCTTCCATAAGCAGCGGAAACACGATGGCCGAGCGGATGTCGCGAAGGCTGTCGATGTTTGCGAACCGCGGGTCTTTGTCCAGCGGCCCGTCGATGATGACCGGCCCCCTGTCCTTGGCCACTTTGCCCGCGACCCTTTCGCCCAGGGTCAGGCGCGCCTGGCCCCGCGTTTCTTCGCTGAGGCCGGAGGTCGCGGAGACGGAGAGCCGGCCTTCGGCGTCCATCAGCATTATGGAAACATCGTCGGCTTTGAGGATCTGGGTGGACAGCGCGGCCATAATGGGGAGGAGTTCGGCCAGCTTGACGGAGGAGAAGATATCCTTGCTCGCTTCGTAGACCCCGAGGAGGATCTTCAACTCGCTTCTCTCCAGCGCTTTTTCGATTATGACGAAGATCTCGTCGAGGTTGAACGGCTTCTGCACGAAATCGTACGCTCCCATTTTCATGGCGCTGACCGCCGTTTCAATGGTGCCGTACCCGGTGGACATGATGACCTCGATATCGGGATTTATCTTTTTAATGGCGTCCAGCATTTCAAGGCCGCCCATCTTGGGCATCTTGATGTCGCTGATGACAAGGTGAAATTTCTCTTTCCTGACCTTTTCAAGGGCGTCCTCTCCGTTGACCGCCGTGACCACTTTATAATCGTGGGTGCAGAGTTCGTAGGAAAGGAGGTCGCGTATTCCGGGCTCGTCGTCCACCACCAATATTTTTATCTGGTCTTTCATATTTTTTCAAGTTCTCCCTGTTCTTGCATGATCCTGGGCGAAGAAGCGGTTCTTCCGTCGTAAACGGAGCCCAGCGGAAACTTCAGCGCGAAATTAGTTCCGCGGCCGGGTTCCGTGGTGAAACTGACGCTGCCGCAATGTCTCTGCATGATGGCGGAGACGTAACTCAGCCCCAGCCCCTTGCCGTCGCCCTCTTTTGTGGTAAAGAAAGGTTCGAAAATCAGCGGCAGGAGCGCCGGATCTATTCCCTGGCCGGTGTCTTCCACCTCGCAAATCACCTCTCCGCGCTTCGTTTCATTTGCGAGGCGCGTCCTTAAAACAAGAACGCCGCCGTTTGGCATGGCATCCAGCGAGTTTTTAATCAATTCTTTGAGGGCACGGCCCAACTGGCGTTTCTCCGCCTGGACAGGCGGCAGATCGTCCTGAAGTTCCTGGCGCAGTTCGATCTTTTTATCGCCGAAAGCCCTTTCCTCGCGCAAGGCGGATACCGTGTCGCGAACCACGGCATTAAGGTCTGTGGAGTCCAGCGGCGCCCAGGACTGGTCGGAAAGGAGAAGCAGGTTATCTATCATCTCACGGCAGCGGTTGGCGCCGTCGAGCATATGCCTGGCCGCCAGCTGCTGATGGCTGTCGGAGCCGGTCTGCTTCACGAAACTCTGGCCGAAGCCGATTATTATAGCCAGAGGGTTATTCATCGCAAAAGCTATTTTGCCGGCTATCTGACCGGTCATGCTCCGGTATCTCGCCTTGGCAAGTTCGGCCTTATGCTGTGCCGCCACGCGCTCTTCCTTTTCCTGAACCTGGCGGGCAAAATAGGCGCTGAAAAAGGAGATCAGGTAAAAGAAAGGCAGTCTGAGCAGTGTGTGCGTGTTAAGGAGATCCTCTCCCGGCCGGGCGGCCGTCCACAGGAAAACGTAGATCAGGCTGGCCACGGTGCCGATGAGGAAGCTCTGCCAGATCTTCACCTGCAATCCGGCCATGAATATTATAAGGAAATATATCAGGTAAATGTCGCTGTTAAAACCTTCGCCCATATAAATGATCCATGAGATCAGACCGGTGTCGAAAAGGAATATGGCTATCGGTATCAGGGAATCGGCGAAGCGGGCGCGTTCCACCGGGAAGAGAGCCAGGTTTGAGACAAGATACAGGAGCACCAGCGCGGCCGGTTCCCACGAGAAAGTATCGCCTTTCGCGGGAGCGTAGAGCAGGAAGAAGCAAAGGAACAGGAAAACGACCCCCCGGAAAGCCAGGATGGTGGTTTTTTCATTGAGGTTCAATGATTTTGTCTGCGTCATAAGGTCAATTCACCACGACTCTCGACACTTCCTCCACTGTCGTCAGCCCTTTAAAGACCAGTTCCATCCCGCTTTCACGCAGTGATTTTAAGCCCTGGGAAGCCAGGATTTTACGGATCCCCTCAAGGTTCTGGCCGTCGTGAATGAGCTGTTTCAATTCGTCGGACATCACCAGAAGCTCGAAAATCCCGTGCCGGCCCAGGTACCCCGTTCCCTGGCAGCGCGGGCAGCCTTTGGCTCTGTAGAAAACCGCGCTTTCAAGGTTCTGTTTTCCGGGGAACATGTTTTTAAGGGCCCTGAGAGGCGGCTGGTATTTTTCCTTGCAGGAGGTGCACAGGACGCGCAGCAGGCGCTGTGCCAGAACGCCCAGCACGGTGGCGGACATCAGGTACGACTCGATACCCATATCCAGCAGCCTTCCCAGGGCGCTGGGAGCGTCGTTGGTATGCAGTGTGGAAAGGACAAGATGGCCGGTCATCGCGGCGGTCATGGCCGTTTCGGCGGTTTCCTTGTCCCGTATCTCCCCGACCATTATGACGTCCGGATCCTGCCGGAGCGCGGATCTCAGACCCGCGGCGAAAGTGAGTCCTATCTTGGGGTGCACCTGCACCTGCGTGATGCCCATTTCATTGGCGCTGCCGCACAGAAGCTCGTACTCTATGGGATCTTCAAGCGTTATAATGTTTTTGAGCGGGGATCTGATCTTGCTTAAAACCGAGTAAAGCGAGGTGGTTTTTCCGCTGCCGGTCGGCCCGGTCACCAGGATGATGCCGTGGGGGCTTTCGATCAGGGCCTCGAACGTGCTCTGCATATCCGGTTCCAGGCCCAGAGTTTCCAGGCCCAAAGCCGTCCCAGATTTGTCCAGTATGCGGATCACGATCTTTTCCCCGTATTTGGCCGGCAGCGTGGATACCCGCAGGTCGATATTCTTGCCCTCGCGTTCGATATTTATCTGGCCGTCCTGGGGCAGCCGTTTTTCCGAGATGTCCAGGTTGGCCATGATCTTTATGCGGGAAATGACGGCGGCCTGGACCTGTTTGGGAAATTCATGTACCGTGTTCAGCACGCCGTCCACGCGGAAACGCACGAAAAAACCATGGCGCTGGGGTTCCAGGTGAATGTCGCTGGCGCGCATGATGAGGGCGAAATTAAAGAGCTTGTCGACGGTGCGGACGGCAAAGGAGTCTTCCGGACGGAAAGATCCATTCCCGTCTTTCGCCGGCTCCACCACCAGCGCCGGGCAGACGGGGTGGTCGGACGGGTCATGAAAATTTTTCTGTAAAAGGGCCGCCAGTTCCGCCGGGGATACTTTGACCGTTTCGATCTCATATCCGGATCGCAGGCGGATGTCGTCCAGCGCGGCCAGATTGCCGGGGTTAACCATGGCGACGAGAAGTTTCTCCCCCCGCAGTTCAAGCGGGACAAGGCTGTGGCGCCGGGCGGTTTCATAGGACACCAGATGCAGTATTTCATCGGGTATCCTGTGTGTAATTCTGCTTTCCGTGTTCCCGTTCATAAGCTCAGCTTTTGGCGTTCAGAAGCCGCGTTATAATCTCCAGCAGGTTCCGATGGTCGCAGGGCTTGGCCAGATATTCGTCAGCTCCGGCTTCCCAGCCCCGGAGTTCTTCCATCTGCTGGGTGCGCGCCGTCAGCATTACCACGGGAATGTTTTTTGTTTTCGGATCCGCTTTCAGTGTGCGGCAGGCCGCCCGCCCGTCGATCTTGGGCATCATCACATCCATAACAATGAGATCCGGCGCGAGGTCTCCAGCCATTTTGATCCCCGCTTCCCCGTTGCCGGCTTCGGCCACGGTGTGGCCGGCCGCTTCCAGCCGTGTTTTCAGGATGTCGCGGTTGGAGACATCGTCGTCAACGATCAGTATTTTCGCCATATTAGTTTGCCGTCGCTATAACGCTGATCTTTCATCACCCATCACTCGCCCCTCCTTTAAGGCAGTCGCGCACTTTTTGCAGGACTTCGCGGGGGACGCAGGGTTTTGAAATATAGTCGTTGCAACCGGCGGCTATGGCTTTTATATTGTCCCCGGCGAGCGCGTGGGCCGTGAAAGCGAATATGGGGATGCCGGCGATTTCCGGCGTCTGCTTGATGCGCTTGGCGGCTTCCCAGCCGTTGAGTTTGGGCATGGAAAGATCCAGCAGGATCAGCGCCGGTTTTTCCGCCAGGGTTTTCTCGACGGCCTCCAGGCCGTTGACGGCTTCCAGCACCTGGTAGCCGGCGGCCTCCAGCACCTGCCTGATTATCGTGCGGTTATCGTAATCGTCGTCGGCGACCAGGATCTTAGCGCTCATCGGCGGCCTCCAGCGTTTTTAGCCGTTTTTTAACCAGTCCAAGAATGTCGGACAGGTTCTGGGATCCTTTCTGTATGACAGCCTCGGTCCTCTTTTGCAGATAATCGGTTTCTTCCGGGGTCAGGTGCCTGGCCGTCAGGATAAAGATGGAAACGTTCTTCAATTTAGGATCTTTTTCCATCTTCGCGATCAGTTCGAAACCGTTTATTTCCGGCATCATCAGATCCAGAAACAGGATATCCGGCGGAGAAACGCTCATGCTTTTCAGCGCGGCGGCGCCGTCCTCCGCGGTTTCCACCGCGTAGCCCTCGCCCCCGAGAGTCTCCTTAAGATAATCAGCCACCGGTTTTTCATCATCGGCGACGAGTATCGTGTGCGGCGTTTTTTTCGGGGAACTTCCCTCCGGCGCGCCGCGATCCAGCGTTTTGAGCTTTTTCAGGAGTTCGACGCGCTCGAACGGTTTCAGGATATAATCGGTGACCCCGAGCGCATAGCCCAGGGTCTTATTGTCCATGATTGAGAGTATGATCACGGGGATCTTGCGCAGTTCGGGATCGTTTTTCATGATCTGCAGGGCGGACCAGCCGTCCTTATGCGGCATCATGATGTCAAGGGTGATGGCGAAAGGCTTGAGCTCGCGCGCCATGGCGATCCCTTCCTCGGCGCCCAGCGCGCCGGCAAACTCGTAGCCGCTGCCCTGGAGGCTGTCCCTGAGAAGCGTCAGAACCTCGGGGTCGTCGTCTATGGCCAGGAATACTTTCCCCCTGCGGACGGCCGCCGCGGGCTGGAAGATGTTTTCCGCGGCCTGTTCCTGCTGTCCGCTTTCCAGCGGCAGCGTGACGGTGAAAGTGGAGCCGGTTCCCGCGGCGCTTTCAACCACGATGTCTCCCCCCATAAGTTGGGCGAATTTCCGGCTGATGACCAGCCCCAGGCCGGTTCCTCCGTATTCCCGCGTCGGAGAAGCGTCCAGTTGCTTAAACTCCTGGAATAAAACAGGCAGGTCGTCGGCTTTTATTCCTATTCCGGTGTCCCGCACCCGGATATTGAAAAACGGCTGATCCAGGCTGCGATCCACCGCTATAAAGATGCCGCCGGAGGAGGTGAATTTGATCCCGTTATTCACAAGGTTGATCAGGATCTGCTTGAGTTTCGTCTTATCGCTCCGCACCCGCATATCCTTCGGCACATAGGCCTCCAGCTTCAGCTGTTTGGCCCTGGCCAGGCAGTCCATCATGCTCGTAACCTCGTCGATCAGATCCTTTACGTGGAATTCTTCCAGATAAACCGGCATGCGTCCGGCGGAGATTTTGGAGAGGTCGAGGATGCTGTTGATGAGATGCAGAAGATTCTTCCCCGCCGCCTCCACTCTTTTCAGGGCGTCCTCCTGTTTTTGCGTTATCTCCCCGTAAAGCCGGTCCAGGTGGAGAGAGGTGTAGCCCAGGATCGCGTTCATGGGGGTTCTGAGCTCATGGCTCATATTGGCGAGGAATTCAGACTTGAAGCGGTTGAGTTCCTGAAGTTCGTTCACCTGCCGGCTTAAACGGCGTTTGTCCAGCGCCCGCGCGACCAGCCTGACCAGCTCTTCGATATCGAACGGTTTGGTGATATAATCGTAGGCGCCAAGTTTCATACTTTCAATCGCGGTTTCAAGCGTGGCGTATCCTGTGACCAGGATCACTTCTATCTTCGGATCTATCTCTTTCATCGCTTTGAGCGCTTCCAGGCCGCTCAATTTGGGCATTGTCATGTCGGAGATGACCACGTCGATATCGCGCGCGCCCGCCCTGCGGACCGCCTCCTCGCCGTCGGCGGCCGTCACCACGTCGTAGTCGTCCTGAAAAACCCGGCTTACAAGTTCCCTGAAGCCGAGTTCGTCGTCCACCACCATTACTTTCGGCCTGGGGGCATCCGGTTTGGGAGCGCTTTCCGCCGGGACAGGATCCTTGTCTGTTTTAGTATCGGTCATGTGATGTCCTTTGTCAGGTTTTAGCGAGTAAATTTTCTATTTTCCGGAGCAGCTCCTGGACGGCGAACGGCTTGCCGAGAAAATCATCCGCGCCGGCTTTCAGTATCCGGGCTCTTGATTCCTCTACGTCGTAGCCGGTTATGGCGAGAATTTTGATGTTGCGCAGATCAGCGTCGTCGCGCATCATCTCGCACACCTTTATCCCGTTGACTCTGGGCAATTGTATATCCAGCACGACCAGGGCCGGCCGGAGCGAGTGCAGCTTATGGCCCGCTTCAAATCCGTCCACCGCTTCCTCGATCCCGGCGCCGGGATAGGCGCCTTTGATTACCCGCGCTATGAACTTCCTGTTCTGTTCCTCGTCGTCCACGATCAGAAACACCAGTTTCCCGCGGGTCTCCAACTCCGGCGGAATGGGCATATTATGCAGACGCATGAAAGCCAGGAGATCCTTATCCCACACCCGGCGGTGTCCCCCTCCCGTGGTAAAGAAAGGCATTTTGCCCTCCTCGATCCAGTTAATGGCGGTTGGGGGCGTCACATTGCACAGGCGCGCGATATCATGGGTTCCGAAAGCTTTCTTTTGCGGACTATCTTCCATAAAATCTTTTCGGTTTAACTTTGTTAGGTTGTTTACTATTTTTATTATTATTACTTTACTTACGTATATGTTGTACCAGATGTTTTTACCGCTTGTCAAGCTTAAGAGCCCGGAAAATTAAACCGGATTTTCCGGTTATTTTGTAGAATCTATTCATGCCGCGGAATCTCAGGATACTGCACTTGAGCGAGAGTTTCGGCTGGTCCGGCGGGGCCGCCCAGGCGCTGGCGCTGGCCGGCCGTCTTAAGGCTCTCGGCCATGAGAATCTTATCGCCTGTCCGCGGGGCGGCGACCTTTGGGGCAAGGCGGCCGCGGCGGGCCTTGAAGCCGCCCCGTTCAGGCCCCGCAGGGATTACGATCTGCCGTGCGCTTACCGGCTGGCGCATTTGCTTGAACGCTGGAAACCGGACATCATAAACGCCCATCACCCGAAAGCCCACGCCATGGCCCTCATGGCAAAAGCCATCGCCCGCCGCAAGCCGGTTCTGGTGGTCACCCGGCGCGTCTCCCACCCGCTTTTAAACACCTTCTTCGCCAGGCTTAAATACAAAAGCCCGCTTGTCAACGGTTACATTACGGTCGCCGAATCCATACGCCGGATGTTCCTGGCCTATGGTCTGCCGCCCGAAAAAGTAAGAACCATTTACAGCGGGGTGGATGCCTCGCGTTTTACCCCCGCCGCCCCTTCCGAAAAGATAATAAAGGAGCTGGCGCTCCCCCCCGGCGTCCCGGTAGTAGGGCTTGTCGGCAACTACAGTTTCGACAAGGGCCAGCACGTGCTGGCAGAGGCCGCCGGACGGCTTTTCAGCGAGGGCGCAAGATTCGTCCTGCTTCTGGCGGGCCGCGATACCGATTCCGGGGCCGTAAAGGATCTGCTTGCGCGGAAAGGATTTCCTTTGGAGCGGGCGCGCCTGCTTGGTTTGAGGCAGGACGTCCCGGATCTGCTGTCCGTTATGACGGTGAGCCTTAACTGCGCGGTCAGAGGCGAGGCGCTGAGCGGATCCATCCGTGAGTCCATGGCCATGGAGATCCCGGTCATCGCCAGCGATATTTCCGGGAACGGGGAGATAGTCCGGTCCGACAAGACCGGCATACTTTTTCCCCCGGGGGACGATACCGCCCTTTATGTCCGTCTGAAATACGCCCTCGCAAACCCCGACGCACTCCGCGGCATGGCCGGCCGCGGACTGGCCCTGGTGCGGGAAGATTTTACGGTGGATGTGATGGCCCGCAAGACTTTCCTCTATTACCGCGAACTGCTGGTGTAACTAATGCGCCAGTGTAGTGTCCGAGAAATAGCTGGGCATTTGGCCTGACCGATTTTGAGCCGAGCCGAAGCGATGTGAGGCGCGCAGGCCTGAAGGCCTGTAAGCCGAACAGCGCAAAGGCGCAGGCCAAAAGCGGCTGGCCCCCTGGGGGAGGCCCATTCCCGGCCGATTTCGTCGTTGCTCCTCATTTACACTGCTAAAGCAGTGCTCAATCGTCGCGCCTAGAACTCGGCTCGGGCCTGGGCCTCCAAATGCCCAGCTATTTCTCGGACACTACACTAGCCAAGCGCCGGACAATGCGGTACAATATACCTATATGAGAAACGAACCCAGACTTTTGCTTACCAGCGTCATGAAACCGCTGGGCACGGCTTATGGCGACGCCGACAGCGTAGGTTACGAATTGCTGCACTCGCAGGTAACGCGCGCCCAGGGTATGTTCAGCCCACGGGCCGTCCATAAACAGTTCTCACTGGATTATCTGGCCGAAAATCTGGACAACCCCGCCGCCGTCCTGCATTACCCATCCAAAAAAGAGTTTATCAGGGAGCTGAAAAAAGGTTATGACTATGTCGGGATCTCGTTCATAGTGGTAACGTACCACAAGATGAAAGAAATGTCAGCGCTGATCCGGAAATACTCTCCCAAAAGCAAAATAATCCTGGGCGGATACGGCACCGTGCTGCCGGACGAAGCCCTGACCCCGTACGGCGATCATATCTGCCGCGGCGAGGGCGTGGCTTTTATGCGCGAACTCCTGGGCCAGCCTCCGCTGGAGCGCCACAAACATCCTGTCATAGAAAGCAGGCTCAGCGTTTTTTCCAAGAAAATTTCCTATACCGGCATGATCTTCGCCGGCCTGGGCTGTCCCAACGGCTGCGATTTCTGCTCCACCTCCCATTTTTTTAAAAGGCAGCATCTGAAGCTGCTTTCCACCGGCGCCGACGTTTATGAAGTGGTAAAGAAGCACCTGGCCGTAAATCCGGATGCGCTGTTCACCATCCTGGACGAGGAATTCCTGCTGGACAGGAAGCGCGCGCTTGAGTTCAGGGACAAGGTGGTGGAGAACGGCCGCCCGCTTTCCATCTTCGTTTTCGCCAGCATCAAGGCGCTGAGTCTTTATGAGCCAGGCGAGCTTCTGGAGATGGGCGTGGACGGAGTGTGGATCGGTTACGAAGGCGAGCGCTCCGGCTACGACAAGCGCGCCGGCAAGTCGGCCGAAGACATTTTCCGGGCGCTGCACGCCAACGGCATCACGATACTCGCTTCCATGATCGTCGGTTTCGATTATCAGACCCCGGAAATAATAAACACGGAGCTTTCCAACCTGATGGATCTGCGGCCCGACCTGGTTCAGTTCATGATCTATAACCCGAACCCCGGCACGCCCCTGTACGAAAGGGTCCTGGCCGGCGGCACCCTGCGCGAGGAATACGCGCGCGATCCGCTGAAGTACTGGCACGACGCCAGCGGTTTCAAATCCCTGACCAGGCACCCGGTTATGTCGGCCGGGGAAATAGAGAACGCGCAGAAGCATTGTTTCAAAAGCGATTTTCAGCGCCTTGGCCCCTCCATACACCGGGTCGTGGAGACCATGTTCGAGGGTTATATGGCGAATAAAAATTCCCCCAGCGCCTTTCTGAGAATGAAAGCCATGCGTTTTGCCAGGGAGGTGCGCGCCGCCTATTCCATTTTCCCGGCCGGGGAACTGCTGGGGCCCAATGCCTCCGTCCGCCGGAGCATAACGGAGCTGAGGAAAAGAGTTCACGCCGAGCTCGGCAAACCCGGGTTCAGGGAGCGGCTCCTGGCCTGGGCCGCGGTGGGCGCCGCGATCTGGACCGGTTTCAAGCTGCGGTTCAACCTGTTCCAGCATCCTCAACTGGAACGCCACGCTTATCGTATGCCGCCGGAAGGCTTTATCCCGGCCTGGCTTAAGGAGAAATTCGCGGAAGACTGGAAGAAGCTCTCGATCCGGGTCTATGAAGATCCGCGCCGCCGCCAGCTCCTGGTGCGGCTCGAAGGGATCATGGAAGCCGCGCACAGCGACGCTCTCGCCCCGCGCATGCGTAAATATCTTGAGGAGAGCAAAGGAAAACTGCTGATAGATTTCGCCCGGGTCCGCGCGCTGGAAGAAAAAGCGGCCCTGGATCTGTACGCCAAGTTAAGCGATTATCGGGAACGGGTGAAGATTTCTCTTCCCGCCGGCGCGCACGCCGCGCAGTTCCTCTTCATGGCCGAGGTGTTCAAGATTTATAAAGGTTAGGAGCCTAGACCAATTTCCCCTGCAGCAGCCAGGCCATGCCGAAGAACGCCAGGAAGCCGACCACGTCGGTAATCGTGGTAAGCACGATCCCGGAGGAATGGGCCGGATCGAACCCCAGCCGTTTCATGGTAAGAGGTATGAGCGCGCCGCTCAGTCCCGCTACTATCAGATTCACGACCATCGCCACGGCCACCACCAGGCCCAGATAAGGATTCCCTTTCCAGAGCCAGACGACGAGGCCGGTTACCAGGCCCGTGACCGCGCCGTTCACGAAGCTTACCCATACTTCCGTGAGAACCATTTTCGCGGCGCTTTTAGGCTCTATCTCCCGCATTATCATTCCCCTGAGCACCACCGCCAGCGTCTGCGTGCCGGCGTTGCCGCCCTGCCCCGCCACTACCGGCAGGAATACCGCCAGCACCGCTATTTTAGCTATCAGTCCCTCGAACATCGCGACCACGGCGCCGGCCAGGAATACCGTGAATAGGTTGATATGCAGCCAGGGCAGGCGTTTTTTTATCTTGAACAGGGCGGGGGAATAAACCCGCTCCTCGGCGCTGGCGCCGAACAGTATCTGGAGGTCTTCCGTCGCCTCCTCTTCGGTGGATGCGATGATATTCTTGGTGCTGACGATGCCGATTATGCGGCCGGTCTCGTTGATCACGGGTACGGCGAGGTAATGTTTCCTGGCGAACATGGACACCAGTTCCTCCCGGTCGGTGAAGGGCGAAACCTTTACGACATCCCTGATCATCACTTCTTCCACCGGCGCGTCCGGCGCGGCCAGCAGCAGATCGCGCATATTCAGGACGCCAAGCAGGACATTGGAAGCGTCCACCACGTAGCAGTAGGCGGCCGGCAGGTGTTTTTTTGCGATCTGCCTGAGTTTAAGGATCACCTCCCGCACTTTCAGATCCCCGCGGAAAGCCAGGAAGTCGGTATGCATCATGCGCCCGGCGCTTTCCTTGGGATAGGCCAGGATCTCCGCCATGTCTTTTGAAAAATCATGGGCCAGCAGGGGGATTACCGCTTTTGAAAACGCCGGGTTGAAGCGGCGGAAGATATCTGCCGCGTGATACTTGCCGGTTTTCAGCAGGATGTCGGCCGCCTCGCCGATGGAATTCTTTTCCAGCAGCTGCGCGGCCGTGAGCGGGGGCAGGTGCTCAAGGCACTGGGCCGCTACGGCGGAGGGAAGTTCTTTCAGCACCTGGGCCGCGTCGGAGACCGCCAGCGTCTCCAGCGCCTGGGCGGCTTTAAGCGGATCGCTCTGGATAAATTTCTTTACTATCTCGATAGCCGCTTCTTTTTTCTTCATAGGTGAGATCCTTGTGACCGGATTACTGGTTACCGAATACCGGTTACCGGGCCGCGGCCCGCCGCAGGCGATCCATAATGGCGAGCCCCAGGCCCCGCGCCGGCACAGGCTCGGCCAGTATGACGTCCGCACCGGCTTTGTCCAGTTCGTTAAGATGCGAAAATAAATTGGCGGCCGCTTCCGCGAGGTTTCCGGAGCGGGAGAGTATCCTGAAACAGCCGACGGCCGCGGCCGGGCGGGAAGTGAAAGCCAGGTAGCCGTATTTGATCCCTTTACGCAGTCTTACCGGCGTTTTGCCGATGATGCGAAGGGCCGCGCGCGGCGAGTAATGTTTCAGCAATTGTCCGGGCGAAGCGGGGCGCCTCCCCCCTTTCAGCGCGGCGCCCAGACGCCCGGTGACGCGCTCTATCTCTTCCCGCGGCAGCCCCCCGTGGCGCAGGATGAAGAATTTTCCGTCCCGGAGCGCCAGAACCGTGGATTCCACGCCTATACGGGTCCGGCCGGAGTCAAGAATGAGATCGGGGCCGTTTTTAAGCTGGGCGCCGGCGTGGGCCGCGGTGGTGGGGCTTAAGGAGCCGAAGCGGTTGGCGCTGGGCGCGGCCACGGGCGTCCCGGCGGCTTTGATAAGGGCCAGCGCCGTGGGATCGGCCGGCATGCGCAGGGCCACGGTGTCCAGCCCGGCCGTGACTATCTCCGGCACTATTTTCTTTTTCGGCAGCACCAGGGTCAGGGGTCCCGGCCAGAAACGCTTCATCAGCGCTTCGGCTTCGGGCCCGATATGCGCGAGCGTCCGGGCCTGCCGTATGGACGAGACATGTACGATCAGCGGGTCGAAGTGAGGTCTTTTCTTGATCTCGAAGATCCTGGCGGCCGCTTTAGCGTTCAGGGCGTCGGCCCCCAGGCCGTAAACGGTTTCCGTCGGAAAAACGACCGTTCCCCCGCCGCGGATAAAGGCGGCGGCTTTTCTTACGGCGGCCGCAGAAACTTTGGTCGGTCGTGGCACCGTACAATTTTATGAATTTAATCCCGCAATTGCCAACGCAATAATCCGGACGCCGCCGCGGCGGATGCTTTCACGTCCGGGCTTCTTTGCCCTTTTTCGTTTTATTCCCCGGCTTTTTGCCGCTGAGAAGCCCGGCCATGATCTCCCCCACTTCCTGAATACGGTAGGGTTTAGGGAGGATAGTGTCGAAAGTGTGCTGGGCGCAATTGGCCATGACCGATTTGTTCGAATAGCCGCTGGAGAGCACCAGCTTTACGTTCGGATCTATGGCCCTGAGCCGCTTCGCCGCTTCGTCTCCGCCCATGCCGCCCGGAATGGTGAGATCCATTATAACGGCGCCGAACGGCCGCTTCGCCGCCGCCGCCCTGGTGTAAGTGTCTATGGCCACCCGGCCGTCCACTGCCGTCTGCGTAGTGTAGCCCAGGCGCCGGAGCATAATTGTCAGGACATCCAGCACAAATTTGTCGTCATCCATCACCAAGATCCGCCCCTTGCCGGTTTTCAGGGGTTTTTGCGTCTTGCGTTCATGCGCAATTCCGCGGCCTGCGGCCGGCAGGTAGATGCAGAAGATGGTGCCCTCGCCTTCCTTTGAGACGACGCCTATATGGCCGCCGTGGCGTTTGATTATGGCGTAGGCCATGGACAAACCCAGGCCGCGCCCGCTTTTTTTTGTGCTGAAATAGGGGTCGAAGATCTTCCCCGCGGCGTTCCGGGGTATGCCGGCGCCGGTGTCCGCGACGGTGATCCTGGCGTAGACGCCCGGCTCAAGGCCCGGTGGGATCCGCTCCTGTATGGTGACGGGCGCCGTTTTTATGGTTATGGCGCCGCCGCGCGGCATGGCCTGGAGGGCGTTCAGCACCAGATTGTTGAAGACCTGCTTCAACTGGCCCTCGCTGCCTTTTACCGCCGGGGTGTCCGGTTTGAAATCGAAGACAAATTTTGTCCTGGCGCCGGAACCAGCCAGCGCGGCCGCTTCCTTTATGACTCTGGGCAGATCCAGCACGTGCATGGCCGCCGTCTCGTTGCCTCTCGCGAAAGTCTGGAGCTGATGGGTAAGCTCCTGCGCCGCCCTCGACGCCTTGAGGGCGTTGGTGAGCAGCCGGAAAAGCTGGCTTCTGGGCGGAACGCTTTCAAGCGCCAGCGAGGTATTGCCCAGCACCGCGGTAAGCATATTGTTGAAATCATGGGCTATCCCGCCGGCCATTACTCCCAGCGACTCTATTTTCTGGACGTTCAGGAGCTCCGTCTCCATCTGTTTCCGTTCGGTTATGTCCCGGGCCATGGAAAATATGCCCATGACTTCCCCCGTTTTGCCGAAAAGCGGGCCCCTGGTCACCAGTAAAGTCTGTTTCTTCCCGCCTATGCCGGCCTCCTCTTCGAAAGTTTCAATTTTCCCGGTCGCAAGTATTCTCTTTTCCGTCTTGGAGATTTGCCGGATCTTTTCTTCCGGGAAAAGTTCCGCGTCGGTCTTGCCTACCACTTCTTCCGGTTTTTTATGCATTATGGCGGCCGCGCCCGTATTCAGCGTGGTATAGCGTCCGGAGATATCCTTGGCGGTGATGGCGTCAGGCGTGCTGTTCAGGATCGCGTTCAGGATGCACCGGTTTTTTGCGACCTCCTCTTCGGCTTTCCGGCCTTTAGACAGTTCCAGCACCGAATCCACCAGCATGGTCAGTTGGCGGGCGTCGGAGTCCGTGTACGGGCCGTCTTTACGGGTCAGTTCTATGACCGCGGTGTTTTGTTCGGGGGTGAAGATGGGGACGGCCAGACATCCCGCGGCGTTTGCGTCTGAAGCGGATTTTGTCCGGGAAGAGGCCGCGGTGTTTCTAAGGACAGGTTTACCCAGGGCGATCGCTTCGCCCCAGATGCCGGTCTTTCTGGGAGCCGGCATAGGCGGACTGATTATCACGCGATCCTTGTTCTCCCGATCCCTTCCCCAGATCTCCAGGAAGAAATTCTTTTTTTGGGCGTCGTAATAATGCAGATAGACTTTCCCGGCCCGGCTGGCGGTCAGCTTGAGCGACTCTTCGAGCAGGTAGTCCAATAGTTCCTTTATGCCTTTCGCCTGGTGTTTGTAGATTTTCCAGAGACTTTCCAGACGTTCTTTGTCGTGGATCGCGGCTTGCGCCGACCTTTTGCGCCCGCTTACGTCCTTGGCCAGCGTCAGGATGGTCTGGGTTCCGTAATAATCGAAGATCCGGGAGGAAAGTTCCATGTCCAGGCGCGCGCCGTCCTTGCGCAGGCAGGCCGCTTCGAAGACAAACTCTCCCTCCGCTCTCGCCTCTTCCAGGCGGGCGGCTATCCCGGCCAGGGATTCAGGGTGCAGGATGCTTCTAATGTTTTTTCCCAGCAATTCGCTTTTGGAATATCCCAGCGTCTCGCAGGTTTTCCTGTTCACGTCCAGAAGAATACCGCGCATATCGCTCACGGCTATCGGTTCGCCCGCGTGCTCAAAAAGATCCCGGTACTGCTTCTCGCGCGCGCTGAGCATCTCCAGGCTTATGTTCCTGGCGATGGCGACAGCCGCCAGCCGGGAAAGGTCTTCGGCTTTCCTGACGTCTTCGTCGGTGAATCCGCCCAGCTTATCGGTAAGCCCTATAAAGCCCAGTGAGCAGCTGTCCATGACCAGCGGGATGGTCATAAGATTGCGCCCGGCGGCCCCTCCCACGGAGCGTGCGCTCCCCCCCTCGCCGGATCCGGGAAGGTTGTTGCGGTAGAAAGGCTTTGAGAGGTTGTTAATATTTCTGTCCAGATCCGCAATGCAGGAAGGCAGGGAGGAGCGCATAGTGTAGTTATGGCTGGAGGGATCCCATACCGAAATTTCAGGCTTGCCGCCGGTCGGGTTGATGAGGACGGCGTAGCCGGCGCCCGCGCCGATGAGCCTGCCGGTCGTTTCGCAGAGAAGCTTGGCTAGAGATTTGAAAGATTCTTTTTCCAGGATGCTGCGCATTTCCCGGCCGGCGGTTTCCAGCGCCTGTTGAGAAATGCCGGCGGCTTTTCCGGCGGTTGAGATGTTATTCATAGTACCCCCCAATAAAGATGAAAACCCGCCGGGAGGAACCGCGCGCGCTTAACCCTGATCAGGCCAGGCCGCCTCCCGTAACCAGCACCGCTTTCTTGTGAATATCTCCAGTGTTTTAGACAGCGTTACTGGGTTTTCAGTTTTAATAATTCCCGGTCCAACGCCATACAGAACTTTTTGCAATGGCGAACCCACGCAAAATTCCTCTTATCGTACCTGAACTGATGTGATCTGCCCTCCTCCGACAGGGTGATCAGCAAGGATAAATGTTCATCCACCACGGAACAATCTACGCCCTTATCCGTGCAGTAATCGATTATCTTTCTGGCGCATCCGGCGTTTTCACCCGGAGTACTCCCTCCCGGCATCCAGTCGGGGCTCCGCGCCAACAGCGCCGTCGTTGTCCTGTCGCAGCTTTCCGTAAGTTTTTTGCGGCCGGTATCCGCCTGAGTATTTTTATCGGTTAACATATCCGACGAAAGCATAAATATTCCTCCTTAAACCGTTCCACCGTGTTGATGTCCTGATGAATGGCGGTGCGACGACCCCGCCGGCCTTGTTGAACAAACAAGCGCCGGCGCGTACTGATGCGGGTCTCAGCAATTGTTGCGTTACGGTTGTGTTACTCAGCCCCTACCCCTAGGAGTTTTTATCTGAAAGTATTCTATTGCTTATTTTTTTTCAAGTCAAGCACAAATTCGCGGTTCAAAGCAAAAACCCGCAAAAGCGGGTTTTTATCAAAGCTTCGGGGTCGACTACGCTAGCCTGTATCGCTCCGCTGCTCTCCATGAGTGTGAACACGAAAGCGTAGTCGAGTCGTGTGTTACCGGAGACTGCGCCAGTTTTCCGGAGGGCGGGGTCGACTACGCTGCTGTTAAGTTTTACTGGGGAGACAAGACGAGTTTTTTGTGAGCAAAAAACTCGGAGAGGAAGGGATTCGAACCCTTGATACAGGTTTACCCTGTATGCCGGTTTAGCAAACCGGTGCCTTCAACCACTCGGCCACCTCTCCCTCTGATCCGCGCCCCTCCGCTTACGCTCCGGGGGCTAACCCGCCCTGGCCTCTAGAGGAACTTCGGCCAGGCGCTATACAAGGGGGGCTCTGCCCCCCATTTCATCGTCGCTTGCTCCCTGCGCTTCGCTTGGTCGCCGCGCTGAACCCCCCGGAGAGGAAATTCTCCTGAAAAATAAGGAAACTGTGTTTTTAAATATTCAACACTGTTCGCGCAATTATCAGTATATAAAACTTTTGAGCGGGGACGCTCTTGGTTAATTAGTTTTATTCTCAGGAGAAAGTTTTTTTTATGCCTTCTTCCAGCGTGGTCCAGGCTTTCCAGCCGGTGTCGCGCTCCCATTTTGAAGAGGAGGCCGTCCAACTGCCGGCGGCGCCTTCCCTGGCTTTGTCCCGGTTGAGAACCGGTTCCGCGCCGGCCAGCCGGGAAACTCCTTCGTATACCAGTCCAAGGAACCACAGTAAATTTCCAGGCAGGTTAAGCATATACGGCATTCTGACTTTCATGGCGGCGGCAAGCAGCGCTATGAAGTCGCGCCAGACGTAAGTCCTGTTTTCGCAGACATAGTAGGTTTGGCTGTCAGTGGCCGGGTTTTCCAGGGCGGTGATGATCGCGGCGGTGAGGTCGTCCACATAGATAAAGCTGAACGCTCCCTCGCTTGAACCGGCGTTGACCATGAAGCCTTTCCTGACCCAGTTCGCTATCTGCGAGATCCCGAATTCGTTTTTGCCGTAAACTATGGGCGGCCTCAGAACCGTGCGGCGGATAGCGGCCGGAAGTTTTTTTATTTCCTGTTCCCCGCCCAGCTTGGAGGCCCCGTAATTTGAGACCGGGGCATCGGTCATGAGCTCGTTCCGTGGGGCCGAAGCGGGGGCGGACGGCCCGCCGGCGGATAAGCTGGAGATATAAATAAATTTTTCCGGAGGCTTTGAAAGGGCGCAGGCCGCTTTAACGAGATTGGCCGTGCCGGTTATATTCGCTTTTTCAAAGCCGGCGCGCGTCCTTGAGAACAGCTTCGCCGCCAGGTGTATGATGAAATCCGAGCCTTCCGCCGCTTTCCGCAGCGAAAGTTCGTCGTCAAAGGAAACTATCGCGTATTCCGCGTTGTCCAGTTTTTTTGCCGGCATTTTGCGGGTGAAGATCCTTACTCTGTAACCCCGGGCCAGCAGCGCCCGGGCGAGCGCCCCGCCTATAAACCCGGTTCCGCCGGTTATCGCCGCTGTTTTCATAAAGTTTTAAACTCCACGTGGACCGTAAGGTTGTCTTCGTAAAAATCGGCCGGCAGGGGCGGGAACGGAGCGGCGCTCTCAACGGAGGTCTCGGCGGCGTAGTCGAACAGCCGGTTGCCGGAGGAACGCTCGACGCTGACGCCCTGTACGGCCCCGTTGCGCTGGATCTCGAATTTGACCGTGCACTTGAATACGCCGCTGGACGGCATTTTCTTCGTCCAGGAGTCCCACAACGCCTCGCGCACCTGGGCGATATACCAGGGGTAGGGAAAATTAGCGAAGTCCGCCAGCACCGGGGTTCCGTTTTCCCCCCCGGCTTTTTCCTCTTGCCGCTGTTCAAGGAAGCCGGCGGTTCCGTTCAGGACGCTGGGTTTGGGCAGCGGTTCCGCGCCCCGCTTTGAAAAGAGGTTCTCGTCCGCCGGCTCCCCCGCTTTTGTTTTAGGGGCTTTGGCGGTTTCCGCTTTCGCTCGTTCGGCGCCCGGCGCGGCACCGGCTTTTTCCATCGTTACGACGCGGGCCTGGCCTATAAAATCTATGTAGTAGGGAGTCTGCTTTTTCATCGTGAAAGAGTTGCGCGCCAGGAGGAAAAAAAGAGCCAGAAGCAGAAAGTGCGCCGAAGACGAATAAACGAGGTAAGACCGCATCTTGGGAGGCTCCTTATTTATCCAGGGGAGAGACGCCGATGCCCACCTTGCTGGCGCCAAGTTTTTTGGCGATGTCCAGCGCGGCCACCACCCGCTCTATGCTTACGGTTCTGTCCGCCTGCACAAGGACGGTCTTTTTATAAGATTTTGCGAGCCGCAAAGTGAGTTCCCGTTCCAGTCTGCCGAACTTGAGAGGCTTGCCTTCCACGGTCACGTCTCCGTTCTCGGCGAGCTGCACGGTGATCACGTTCTCGTCCGTCCCTTTGGAAGCTTCCGAGGCCTTGGGCAGGTTGACCTGGATCTGTGACTGGACCAGAAAAGGGGTGATAACCATGAAGATGATCAGCAGGATCAGCGATACGTCTATAAGCGGTATCATGTTGATATCGGCTATGACGCCTTTTTTTACGTTATGTATCCGCATAATCAATCTTACAGTACGCCGGTGTATTCCCTGGAAGCGGTTTTGTCTATGAGCTGTTCCGTCATCCAGTTCATCTCGCTTGAAAAATCATTGGCTTTATGTACGAAGTAGTTGTAAGCGACGATGGCCGGGATGGCCACGAAAAGGCCCGCCGCGGTGTTGACCAGGGCTTCCGCGATTCCCATGGCGACCACGGAAGGGCCGGCCCCCGCGTACAGCGAAAGATCCCGGAACGCCCTGATGACGCCCACCACCGTGCCGAACAGTCCGATGAAAGGGCTGATGCTGCCTATAGTGGCTATGGCGGTCAGGCTTTTGTTAAGGTGGGAACCGTGCCATTCTATGGCCTTTTCGGCGAGTTCGCGCTTTTCAAGCGGGCTTCCATAGTGGGTAAGCACCTTGTGGATGATGTCGGCCGCCGGGCTTTTAAGCTTGGAGCAGAGTTCGGCTATCTGGCGGGTTTCCCCGCTTTTTATCATCAGATGCACCTTGTGCAGGAGATCGTCCATGCCTTTAAAGGTTCTGGCGTAAGCCGACCAGCGTTCCCAGATGAGGGCTATGGAATAGATGGACAGGGCCGCGAGGACGAAAAGGACGGGGCCGCCGGCCATGACCAGCTGTTTAAACGTGATATTCATGATTTCTCCACGCAAAAAGAATAAATCAGCAGAGTTATTATAGCAATTTGGATGTGCGGCAATTTAGAGCCCTTGCCGCTCTCTATGCTTTCTTGAAAGCGTATTTCAGGCGTGACTCCAGGTTCTCGAAATAACCGGAAAGGATCCTTACCTTGGAGTGGATGACGCTGTAGAGTTCTTCCTGCTCGCGGGATTTCAGTTCGTCCACGGATTCATATTCTTTTATTTTGTTCAGAGTTTCGGATAATTCGGCGTTAAGGCGGTCAAGCTCGGCTTGCTTCCATTTAACTTCTCCTTTCAGCCTGCCGATCTCTTCGCAGAACCGGGTAGTCTGTTCTTCATGCTCTTTTCTTTCATCCAGCATGATGCGCTGGAACTCCTCGGTTTTCCCCAGAACTCCCTGCATACTCTCGGTTACGGCCGTGACGGCCATTTCCTTTTCTTCCAGTTCCGAACGCAGCGCTTTTAGCTCGTTTTCCGTCTCAAGGCGTTCCCTGGCGTCTTTTTCCAGGAGGTTCCGCTTTGAATTTTCATAGGCGTCCACCATGTTCTGGATCTGGTTCCGGAGCCGCAGATTCTCCTCGCTTTTCTCGGAGAGCGTCTGGGTGGCTTCGAAAAGTTTTTCTCCCGCCTGTTTTTTCAGGGTCTTGTACAAGTGTTCCCAGGAGGGATGTTCCGCCTGGGCTGCATGGGCCGAGGAAACCCGCTTGAACTTTTCGGCCAGCGCCCTTATTTCAACGTCCTTTTTTTTCAGATCCTCTTCAAAACGCCGCTTCTCATGGGAATATTCCCGCTTCATGCTTTTCACTTCGCTTTCAAGCTGGGAGTTTTTCAGGATGGCTTTTTCCAGCAGCGCCCGGACGGCTCTGTCATCCGCCGCCTCCGGGGTCAGCGCCGGCCCGGGCCTGGCCGGGCCCTGAGGGGCGGCCTCAAGCAGCGTTTGAAAGGCGCTGTCGAGATAAGCTTCTTTCCACTGGCCCAGCGCCGCTTCGGGGCATACGAGAGTGTTCCTGCCGAAGCCGGGCAGCCGGGCGATGTCTTTGGGATAAAAAGGGCCTTTGATGCTCCTCTTGGTAAAAGCGAAAAAGCGTGAAACAGGTTCGGTCATGTTTAAATGTTAGCAAAGAGGTGTTACAAAGAGATTGCGGAACTCTTAAAATTGTTTTTTAATACTGGCTCGGTTGACCGGCCGGATCACGCCTTTTTCCGTGACTATGGCAGTTATCAGTTTCGCGGGAGTAACGTCAAAGCCGGGATGCCTGGCCCTGACCCCTTTCGGCGCCACAAGGCGGCCGTTTATGAAAGTGACTTCTTCGGAAGAGCGCTCCTCTATTTTTATCTCTTCCCCCGTCCTGAGCGAAGCGTCTATGGTGGGCGTGGGGGCAATGACGTAAAAGGGTATTTTGTGGTATCCGGCCAGCACGGCCAGGGCGTAGGTGCCGATCTTGTTGGCCGTGTCGCCGTTGGCGGCGATCCTGTCCGCCCCCACGATAATGGCGTTGATGCCGGCCGTCTTCATGAGGTGGGCGGCCATATTGTCGGTGATGAGTTCGGAAGGCACTTTGCTCCGCTGGAGTTCCCAGATCGTTAGCCGTGCGCCCTGCAGATAGGGCCGGGTCTCGGAGGAATAGGCGTGTTTGATCCTGTCGCGCGCGTGGGCCTCGGTTATGACGCCGACCGCGGTGCCGATGCCCATCGTGGCCAGAGCGCCGGCGTTGCAGTGGGTGAGGACTATGGAATTTTTTTTGAGCAGATCCGCGCCGAGTGCGCCCATGCGGGCGCAGGCCAGCCGGTCTTCTTCGGTCACCTTCGCGGCCTCGCGCTCAAGAGCGCGGACGAGCAGCCTGTATTTTTTTGGAGAAAACTCTTTCTGCCCGGCGATGATGGCGGCGGCTTTTTCCTGCATACGGTCCGCGGCGTAGAACAGCGCTAAAGCGGTGGGCCTGGCCGCCTTGATGATCCGGGCGGCGTTTTTGATCAGGGTAAGGGTTTCTTTCCAGGAAGACGGGCGGCGCGTCCTGAGCTCCAGCGGGAAGCCCCAGGCGGCGGCGCAGCCTATGAGCGGAGCGCCGCGCAGAACCATATCTTTTATAGCTTTGGCCGTTTGGGCCGCGTTGCGAACCGTCAGATAGGCGACCCTGTGCGGCAAAAGGCGCTGATCCAGGACTTTTAATTTGCCTTTTTTGTAAATGAGACGGGGAGGTATCATGCCAGTGGTCAGTGATCAGTGGTCAGTGGTCAGTGGTCAGTGAGGAGCCTTTCAGTTGCTGTTCACCGGCCACTGTACACTAACCACTGCTGTTATGGGATCGAGTCCAGCAGATTCTTGAGTTCTTCCTCGGTTTTGCCGGTTATTTCAACGGTTTTTTCCCTGCCCTTGGCGCCCCGGATGATATTGACCATCTTTATGGAGACTTCAAAGAATTCCGAGAGGTAGTCGCGGAGCATGCTGTTTATCTGGAGATCCGCCGAGGAGGCGCAGATCCTGACGCGCAGGACGCTTCCTATCCTGGAGACGACTTCGTTGTCTTCGCAATTAGGTATCACTCTGACTTTAACGATCATTTGCCCTCCCGTAGATTACGCAAACAGCAGGCGCCCTATTCTGGGCAGATTGGATCCTTCCTGCACCGCCTCCTCAAAATCCCCGCTCATGCCGAGCGAGAGGTAGTTCTTAAAACCGTAGGCGTTCACTTCGCCGGGGAAATCTCTGTCGAATATGCGTTTTACTTCCCTGAACAGGGGCTTCAGGGTTTCGGGATCTTTGTCCGCCGGCGCTATGGCCATGTATCCCGAAGGGGCCAGGAAAGGAAGTTTCCGTATCTCTTCCAGGAGTCCGGGGGCTTGCGCCGGGTCTATTCCGCCCTGCGTGTCCGAGGCCGTCAGTTTCAGCTGGATAAGGACGGGCATCTTTTTCCCTTTCAGACCGGCGTGACGGTTGATCTGAACGGCGAGTTTGAGGCTGTCTACGGAGTCTATCCAGTCGAACAGCTCCACCGCGTCCGCCGCTTTATTCGATTGGAGCCGGCCTATAAAATGTAATCTGACCAGCGGTCTCGCTTCGGAAAGTTCCCCCTCAACCCACTTCTTTGCCGCGTCCTGCACCCTGCTCTCGCCGGCCGTCCGCAGTTTCCCGCTTTCCACTAGGTATTTCACATCGTCGGTATCCGCGTACTTTGTGACGGCCAAAAAATCCACTTCCGAAACGTTTCTGCCGCCCTTAAGGCAGGCGGCGGCGATTTTCTCGGTTATTAACTGGAAATTTTCCAGGAGTTTTATTTTTCGTGCGGATTCGATGACCGGCATTCAGTAGCTACATTCTAGCAAAAAACAGCCGCCTTTCATAGGAAAAAACCACGCCTACGGCATGATCAGGCGCGCCTGTCCCAATCAATCCGGCAAAAAACTAATTATCTAAGGGCGTCCCCAAGTCAGCCCTGGCGAAGCCCGTACCGTCACCCCGGAGAATTGGCGCGGCCCCCGCGCAGATACACCACGCGGGGGCCGAGACTACCGCCATGAGACCGCATTTACTGCCGGATCTATGGGTAAGGCGATGCATACGCCATATAGAAATAAGTGTACCTGACCCATTTCGCTGCCCAAGTGTTCCATGTAGATCGTTGCACGATATACGCCTTATACCCATCTACTACGGCGACACGGTATTCATCTTCTATGCTCAAACCCTCCGACTCGTTCATGGTTTTCCGTTTAGCGCCCGGGAATATCACCGCCTGCGGGGTTAGATTACATTCCAATGTGGACAGTTCATCGTATGACAGATGATCATATGCGGCAGGAAAGGATGCATTATAGCCCTCGGAGATGGTGAAGTTGATGTCTGAATCAAATAAGGGACCACCTAAATCAGGCTGATCTTTACCAATAAGTATTGCGGCCATAAACCTGTTCTCGTTTAACGAATCCACCCCTCTTCCCACATGCCGGCCGCGCAGGCTGTCCTTGGTGGCGGGGGATCCTGACTTAAACAGATTTTCCAGTTTTTTATATGCAGTCCCACCGCTCAGACCCGCAAGTCTTGCGGAATCATCTGCGGATTTATCCGCGGCTTTGAACTTCACGATTGCTGTGTCGTTTGCAGAGGCCGCTTTGAGCTCGTTGACGCTGACATCCAGGTCGCCGAAGTCAGGGGCGGCATAGGCCGCGCTTGCAGAAATAACCATAACTACAGCCATCATTATTTTTTTCATTTTTCTCCCCTCTAATATCTGTCCGCCGAGTGTTTGCTGTCTTGTGTACAAAGCTTGCTGCGTTACTATAGTTTAGCCGATAAAGAGGTCGTCACCAAGGGGCATAATACCCATTTCGTTTTTTTTTTTTTTGACCCATTTTGCATAGGTCTTTTGCCCGAAAAATTTAGGCACATAGGCCCGTTCGGAATCTGCGGCGGGTAAAGAGGATGTTTATTGGATCCCCGCCTACGGATTGCGGGGATGACAGAGGCGGAAAGTTTTACCTTAACCTGAAAAATGCAGTTACCCGTGCTTTTGCCAATGAAAGCCGGGAATAATTCTGTGCCTGATTTTTCGACCTGTTTTATCGTTCCATAGCGCCTCCTTTTCCCTGTTTTCTTTTATCCGTTTTCAACTGCAACACCATTGAATTTCTCCCAATGGAAAACCCTCCCGCAATAGTCCCGGAACCGCTCTCTCCGTTTGCCGGCCAGCGATAGTCTCAGCACCATTTTATGCCCATCCCTGCCCAACTCGGCTCCGCAGGCAATAACCATCGTCCGTATAACTCCGAGCGTCTTTTTCGTCTTTATGCCGATCGCCTTCTGGAACTGCTGCATCAGATTATAAGCGAAACACACCACGCGGAACGCCGCCTCCGTCGCATAAAACTTCTTCATACAAAACCCGTCTATCCCGTAGTCCCATTTCAATTCGTATGCGGGTTTCAAGAATAGCCCGCTTACGGTAAAACCGCCACACTTCATCCGGCGCGGCCGGCATATCCGTGAAGATGCCCTGATACAGATATGCTTTGTCATCGAACAGTTCCTTGCCTTTCACGAAATCGTTCGGCCGGTCACGCTGCCGTATAACCACCAGCCTGCGCCCCCTGCTCCAGCTTTTGGCCTGGAATATGATTTCGCTCACCGAAACATCCTCGTCCAAAGCCCGCCAGTCACTTATTGTCCGCACTTCTCTTTTTACGCCCCTGGTGAACCTGGCTGATACGGCGTAACGCAGTTTCCCACTTTCAAGAAAAGCAAACACTTTCTCGCTGTCAAAGCCGGAATCGCCCCTGATGATTTTAACCCTCGCGCCCGCGGGCAGCGCCGACATGGCCTCGCTCATAAAATCTATGGCCCCGGTTACGCTTGCCGTGTTGCCGCTGCGCAGCCATGAATGGATAACAGCGTCGTTCTCGGCAAGTGTTGCAAGCAACGGGTGATGGCTGGGCCGACGGTGCTTCTTCGGGTTGTAACCCAATAACGCGCCTTCCTGCTTCCCGTAACGCTCGAATACGGACGAATCCAGATCCAGCGTGTAGTCGCCGGGCGGCGTCATCTGTTCTATCTGTACGGCGCGCAGGGGCTCAAACACCTCGTATAGCTCTTTTTGCCCGAATCGCTTGAAAAACCGCATTATCGTAATATCGGACGGGAATCGCTTCATGCCCAGCAGTTCCCTGATGACCTCGTCATGCCGTAAAGCCTCGATGTGCGCAAACCGCCGCGCGCCGGTCAGAACGCCGCTCATAAAAGCCAAGATTATGTCTATAGGCTTTGTCGCATTTGGCGAGGAGATATCAAATGACAGATGCCGGTTAAGAGCTTCCGGCAGTTTGATGCGGGCTGCGTAACCGGCAAGCAGCGACATGCCGCCCCAAGCGGTTATGGGTTTGTCGGTGAAGGTCAGGACTATTGGATTTGCGGTTTGTAATGTGGTAGTTTGTATATGCACGGTTTCGTTCCTCCATGTTAGATCGCGAGTCTAAATATAGATGATACGAAACCGTGCCTTTTTTGTCATTCAAATGAACTTGAATATTGAGGAAGGATGGCGGCAGGGTAGAGCTGGAGGGGTGCCAGGGCCGGGCCTTTCCGTCCCGCAGGCCGCCGAGGGAAGCGGAAAGGCCCGGCCCTGGCAGGACCCCGAACCGGCAGCCTGCCGCCATCTTTCCGTGTAGTGACAGGGCGCCGATATTGCAAGCCAACTGCAACTTTCAGGCCCCCGCTTTGCTATCCTGCGGAGCATAAGTTGAAATTGACCAGCCTTGCATAAATAAAAACCCCCGGACTTTGGGTCCGGGGGTTTTTCTGCCTACGGCTTATGGCCTAAGGCTTATGGCGTCGTTTAATACATGTCTCCGCCGCCGCCCATTCCGCCCATGCCGCCGGGCATCGCGGGCATCTTGTCCTTCTTCTCGGGCAGATCCGCCACCAGCGCTTCCGTCGTCAGCAGCGTGCTCGCGATGGAGGCCGCGTTCTCAAGCGCCGTGCGGGTCACCTTGCAGGGATCCACGATGCCGGCCTTGATCATGTCCACGTATTCCAGCTTGTCGGCGTCAAAGCCGATCTCGGCGGGAGAGTTCTTGATCTTCTCGATCACGATGGAACCGTCCATGCCGGCGTTCTCCACGATTATGCGCAGGGGCGCGTAGATGGCTTTCCGGACGATGTTGAGACCGGTCTTTTCGTCTTCGTTGTCGGTCTTGACCTTGTCCAGGGCCCTGGCGGCGCGTATTATCGCTACGCCGCCGCCGGGGAGCAGGCCTTCCTGTACCCCCGCTTTGGTGGCGTTCTTGGCGTCCTCGACCTTGGATTTTTTCGCTTTCATCTCGGTCTCGGTCGCCGCGCCGACGCGGATCACGGCCACGCCGCCGGAAAGCTTGGCGAGCCTTTCTTCCAGCTTTTCCTTGTCGTAGTCGGAGGTGGTGTCGTCTATCTGTTTGCGGATCTGGGCGGTGCGCTTTTTGATCTCGTTCTTATCCCCGCCGCCGTCCACGATGGTGGTGTTTTCCTTGTCGATGACGATGCGTTTGGCCTTGCCCAGCTGCTCTACGCCGGCCTTGTCCAGTTTCATGCCGCGCTCTTCGCTGATGACCTCGCCGCCGGTGAGGATGGCGATGTCTTCCAGCATCTCTTTGCGCCTGTCGCCGAAGCCGGGGGCTTTCACGGCGCAGCCTTTAAGGGTTCCGCGCAGCTTGTTCACGACCAGTGTCGCCATGGCTTCGCCTTCGAGGTCTTCCGCGACGATAAGGAACTGCTTGCCGGTCTGGACGATCTTTTCGAGGACGGGCAGGAGTTCGGTCATGGCGGAGATCTTCTTATCGGTGATCACGATGAGGGCGTCTTCAAGCACGCACTCCATTCTTTCGGGATCGGTCACGAAATAAGGGGAGACGTAGCCGCGGTCGAACTGCATTCCCTCCACGACGTCCAGTTCGGTCTCGGAGGATTTGCCCTCTTCCACGGTTATCACGCCCTCGTGTCCGACCTTCTCCATCGCCTGGGCGATGAGATCGCCTATGACGCGGTCATTGGCGGAGATGGTGGCTATCTGGGCTTTTTCTTCCTTGGTTTTTACGGGCTTGGCCATTTTCTTCAGCTCTTCGACGATCGCCTGCACGGCTTTGTCGATGCCTTTCTTGAGATAGATGGAGTTGGCTCCGGCCGTGACGTTTTTCAGGCCTTCGGTGAAGATGGCCTGGGTCAGCACGGTGGCGGTGGTGGTGCCGTCGCCGGCGACATCGTTGGTCTTGGAGGCGGCTTCGCGCACCAGCTGCGCTCCCATGTCCTCGAAATTATCGTCCAGCTCTATCTCTTTGGCGATGGTCACACCGTCGTCAATGATGGTCGGCGAGCCGAATTTCTTGGAGAGTATGACCGTCTTGCCTTTCGGGCCGAGGGTCACTTTTACGGCGTTGGCCAGTTTGTCCACGCCGGCCTTGAGGCGCATCCTGCCTTCTTCCGAATATATGATTTGTTTAGCCATTGTTCATTTCCTCCTGTAAGTTACCTGATTATGCCGAGGACGTCTTCTTCCCTCATGATGAGGTAATCCTCGTCGTTGATCTTGATCTCGGTGCCGGAATATTTTCCGTAGAGCACCTTGTCGCCGACTTTCAGTTCCATGGCGACGAGTTTGCCGTCCTCGGTGGTTTTGCCTTTTCCGGCGGCGATGATTTCCCCTTCCTGGGGCTTTTCTTTGACGGTCTCCGGAATGATGATCCCGCCTTTCCTGACCTCTTTGGCCTCAAGGGGTTTTACGATAACCCGGTCCCCAAGCGGCTGTATCTTTACTTTTGTCGCTGTTTCTGACATATTGGTGCATCCTCCTAGTTTGAATTAAAAAAAATATTATTGGCGCTTCGATCTCTTAACTGCTAATTATTTTAGCAAAAGCGGTTTCCGGTGTCAATAGCAGTCTTGAGGGAGGACTGCTAATATAAGGATCCGGATTCCGGCTTTGCAGGACAGTCCGCTGGATGGAATAAGATCGAAAGCTGGTCGTCACCCGTTCCCTATTTCTTTACGAAGAACCGGAACTTGGTTCCGCCCACGGCTATAACGTCGTCGTCCTTGAGCGCCGTTTTTTCGTTCAGCGGGTTGCCGTTATGCGTGGCGTATCCTTCCTTTATAGGGATGAGATAATAGCCTTCGGGCCGCAGCGTGATTACCGCCGCGATATCCGGCCCGGTGTTGAAGATGCCCGAGCCCTTGTACTGGATATTAGCCTGGGCGGTTTTGCCTATATAGGTGGAAAGGTTGGTCAGTTCGTGTTCATTCTTGTCGTCCGCCGGGCCTTCCAGGACTTCGAGCGAACCCTGAACCCGGGCTTTCTGCGGCGGGAGTTCGGGTTCGGGAGCTTTTTCGTCCGCCTTGGGCGCGCCGGCCCCGGTTTCGTCCATATATATAAGGAGATATTTAACTATGCCGATGCTGTCGTTATTACGGAGCCCGGCTTTGAGGACTTTTTTTCCGTTAACGAAAGTGCCGTTGGTGGAGTTCAGGTCTTCGACGAACCAGCCGCCTCCGGCCTCGTAAAGTTTGCAATGGTGTCCCGAGACCGTGGCGTTTTCAAGGACGATGTCGTTCTCGGGCTTGCGGCCCACGGTCAGCGCCGGTTTGTCCAGTTTTATTTCCTTTATGACGGCGGCCTCGAATTTAAGCAGTATTTTAGGCATATCGTTATTTTCACCTTTGAACTTTACAGTTTCAGCATGTCTCCAAGAGTCTCTTTCAGGGTCTTTTTTCTGAAAGCGGCTATCGCCACGGTAATGTTGTCCGGGCCGCCGTTGGCGTTCGCCGTCCGCACCAGGATGTCGCAGGCCTGCCGCGCGTCCGGATTGGCTTTCATTATCCCGGCTATCTGCTCTACCGGCACGGCTTTGAACAATCCGTCGGTGCAGAGCAGGAATCTGTCGTTTTCCATTATCGGGATCTCTTTAAGATCAACCGCCGGGGTTTTTTGCGCGCCGAGCGCGCGCGTGAGGATATTCTGCAACGGAGACCGCTCCGCCTGTTCCAGCGTCATCAGACCTTTGCGCACATGATCCATGACCATGGAATGATCCTCCGTCACCTGCTGCAGCACGCCGTCCCTGAAAAGATAGACGCGCGAATCTCCGATGTGCGCGATGGAAGCTTTGTCGCCGTTCAGGAACAGGACGCTCAGCGTGGTTCCCATGCCTTTGTTTCCCGGCGTGGAATTTCCGGCCTCGTAGATGACGCTGTTCGCCAGTTGGACGGCGAAGCCCAGCTGGTTGGTTTCCAGGGCGTATTTTTCTTCGTACGCTCCGGGCTTAAGGCGGGTGTTGCGCATGGACTCGAACTTGTCGCGCGTAACTTTTACAGCCAGGGAGGAGGCCACTTCCCCGGAACTGTGTCCGCCCATGCCGTCGGCCACCATGGCGAGGCCCAGCGCCCCGTCCGTAAGGACGTTGTCCTCGTTGTTATTTCTCATTTTTCCGGTATCCGACAGGGACGCCACTTCCATCTTAAAGCTCATTTTTTCTCCTCTTCAGGATAGATCAGCGGCAGAGTCTTTTCAAAATCGGGACCGCTCGGAATAAGCGGCGCGGGAGCGGGGGCCTGAGGCTGCGCGGCTTTGGGCGGCAGGCCGGGGAGTCCGGCCGCGGGAAGCGGGTCGTTCTCTTTCTTTTGGGGAGAGAGGGATAAGGTGGCCGGGGGCGGTTCAAGTTCTATTCCGTTGAGCGCGCGGTTAAGCGGCGCCGGCTGCGATCCGGCCGGGCCTGGCCTGGGGGCCGGGGCCGGGAGCGGCTGGGGTTCCATCTTCAAGGTTTGGGCCGGACGAGGTTCTTTTTCCAGTCCCGGCGCTTCACGCTTTTTCAGCGGCTCCTCCGCCGCGGCGGGTTGAGCCGCCGGGAGAGGCTGCGCCGCGGGCTTGGGCTGGATCGCCGGGGCTGGCGCAGGCTGCGGGGCCTGAAGCGGCTGCGCCGCTACGGGTTTAGGCTGGGCTGCCGGGGCGGGTTTAGGCTGTGAGGCCGGGAGCGGCTGCGCCGCGGCGGCGGGCTTAGGGGCCGGTTGAGCGGGAGAAAGGGGCTGCGCCGTCTGAGGCTTCGTCTCAGGCTTTGGGGCCGCCGCTCCGGATCCGGCCGGCTTGTGGAGGAGGCGTCTTATATCGGCCGCCATCTCGGCGCCGGTCTGATATCTTTCATCGGGATTTTTTTTGAGGGCCTTGTCGATTATGGGCAGGATCTCTTTCGGCAGTTCCGGCCTGATAAGCAGGGGATCCGGATAGGGATCCGAACTGATCTGGAAGAAGAGCGTGCCGACGGCTTCCCCCCCTTTCCAGGGGCGTTCGCCGGTAAGCAGTTCGTACAGCGTCACGCCCAGCGAGAAGAGATCCGCCCGGCCGTCCACTTTTTTGCCGGCGATCTGTTCGGGGCTCATGTAATAAGGCGTGCCCAGCACGGTTCCGGTGGCGGTCTTGGAGGAGGCCTGTATGCGGGCTATGCCGAAATCCGCCACGCGCAGTTCCCCGTTCTCAAGCAGCATGATGTTGGCCGGCTTGATGTCGCGGTGTATGACCCCGTTCTTGTGGGCGTAATCCAGCGCCTCGGCGGAGGTCGCCACATAATCCAGCGCTTTTTCCACCGGCAGGAGGCTTCCTTTGGCGGTCCATTTTTTCAGATCGTCGCCCTTTAAAAGTTCCATGGCCATGTAGGCGATATCCTGTTCCTCTCCCGCGTCGTAGATCTTGATGATATTGGGATGGGAAAGGTTCCCGGCGGCCTGGGCTTCCCGGAAGAAACGTTCTTTCATCTCTTTCAGGGCTTTTTCTTCCGTCCCCTCCTCGAAGCGGAGGGTCTTTATGGCCACGATCCTGTTGATCTTGGGATCGCGCCCCAGGTAAACTATGCCCATGGCGCCCTTGCCCAGCTCTTTGGTGATCTCGTAGCGTCCCAGCGTGGGGATCGTGGAGGAGCCGGCCACCAGCATGGTCGCGTCGCCGCCTCCGGCCTTGCCGAGGGAGCCGCCGAAAACCGCGCCGTCCGAGGCTTTTGTGAGCATCGCGATCTTGTCCTGGATGTCCTTGTACTTAGGATCCTTGGACGCTATATGGCCGTAGACCGCCGCGGCTTTGTTGAACTGCCGCTTGCGTTCAAAATCCAGGGCCAGATTGTAAAGCAGTTCTTTCATGGCTCCGTCCACCGGGCAGTTTCTGAATTTTTCAAAAGCGAGATCCAGCATGCCCTGGCCCTGGAACGACAGGCCCAGCATTTTATTGGTCTCTATGGCGGAGACTTCTATCAGTTCCTTTTTCTTTTCGGTGGAGAAGAAGCGCTTGCTTACTATGAAAATATAGCCGGCCACCAGCAGGAAAGAGGGGTAGGCCGTTTTCACCCATAAGCCTTTGTCGGTGAACAGGTAGACTCCGGCTCCGCCCAGGCCGGCGAGGAGCAGGGTCGCCAGAACCGCGCCCAGGCCGGCTTTCAGCCGCGGCAGCAGGAAAGTTATAAAGAGGCCTATGAAGATTATCAGCCCCAGTTCCGTCTGCGGCGCCCAGTCGGGTCTGGCGATGAAATGCCCATGCAGGATGTTCTCCACGACATTGGCCGAGAATTCCACGGCCGGCAGATTTTTTTCCACGGGAGCGACGTAAAGGCTGCCCACGCCCTGGGCGGTAAGGCCGATCAGAACGATCTTGTCCTTGAAAGCTTCCGGAACTATCTTGCCGTTCAGCACATCGTAGAAAGAATAGTATTTGAAAGAGGCCTTGCTTTTATTGAAAGCGAGAAGCATGGCGGAGGAATAATCCAGCGGCACCTTGCGGTTTCCGAGCGCCAGCAGGCGTCCGGGCGTGATAACGGCGTCGGAAGGCTTCAGCTTGAGATAGGTTCTGGCGAGCTCTTCGGCGAAAGACGGATAAAAACTCTGATTGTAAGGGATGAACGGATATTCTTTCCTGACTGTCCCGTCGCCGTCGTTGAAAACGTTGACATGGCCTATCCCGGCGGCGGAGGACGCCAGGATCTCCAGCGGCGCCGTAAAGCCCGAGCCTTCTATCTGCATATCGGAGGCGCCGGGGGTCTGGGCCGCCGCGGCGGAGTATTGTTTCAGCCAGTCCGGTTCGGCCGGAGGTTTGGAAACAAGCTCGTCGGTCTTGAAGTACATAGGCAGGACGACGTTCCCGGCCCCTTCGATGGCGGCCGCGAGCTTGGCGTCGTTATCCAGATCCTTTTTTGTTTCAAGCAGTATTTTATCGAACTCCGATTCCTTTGTGGTTTCCCTTATCTTTCTGGCCGCCACCAGCTCCTGATATTTCCGGCGCAGCAGCTCCGTAATTTCCATGTCTTTGTTCGTTTCCGGTTCGGAGAACAGGATATTGAGTCCGATGACCGCCGGCCTGGCGGCGTCCGCGGCCAGCCAGACAAGCATTTCGGCCACGCGCGAGCGCGGCCAGGGCCAGCGGCCTATTTTGGAGATGCTGTCGTCGTTTATTTCTATGATGGCGATCTCGTTTTTGGCGGAGGTGCGGGCGTTAAGCTGGGTTCTGAAGTCGTAAAACTTAAGTTCCAGCGGCTCTATGCCGGTTCCGGAAAAATAAAAAAAGAGCGCGGCCAGAGTCATGGCCGTACCCCACAGTATATTTGAGAAGATAAATTTTTTCACCGGTTTCCTCCGTTAGTAGTCAAATAAGCGCTGAAGCGGAACCCCGCAAACCAGCGCTATTCCTGCGCCGCATCCCGCTCCCCGTAGTACGACATCGTCTCTTCCACAAAATAGATATTGGCCATGAGCAGCATAAAAAGCGCCAGGAATATCAGTCCCGAGGCGTTAAGGAGATCGCTCCTGAGCCTGGAGGCAAGCAGTTCCAGGTGCTCCGCTTTGGCGGCCCGGCCCAGTTCCTCGCGCGTGGCGGGGAGCGCCGCCGCCGGCTTTACGACCGGTTTTTTCTCTATGGGGCGCCCGTCAGTGTCGAATTCCGGGACGGCGGCCTCCCGCTCCGTCAGCGCCAGCCGGTATGCGCGGTATGCCTCGCGGTTGAGTTCCTCCACGCGCGGTGTTTCCCGGGCGAGCCTGGCCTCCGTGAGCGCGGCGATCTGCGGGCCGGAGAACATGGCGAAGATAAAAACGTTGGCGGCCAGGAACAGTACCGGCGGGTTGAAGAGGAGGGCTCCCCGCCTCTGGATAAACGCGGCGGCCAGGCCGGACAGCGACGCGGCGGCGGCCAGGGCCAGATAGGTGGTTTCGGGCTGGACGGCCAGGCCGTTTCTAAAATAGGTATAAGTAAGCAGCAGGGAGAGTCCGTAAGCGGCCGATGCGCCGGTTTTTGCCGCCCAGTGCGGTTTGAAAGCCGATTTTGAGGCCGCGAGGAACAGAGCCAGGGAATAGGCCGGGAGGCTGGCGGGCGAGGCGATGTTTTCGGCGGCCAGTTTCAGGCAGAAAAATGCTTTTGACACCAGGTCGGTGCTTTCGGGCGAAGGGGCGTAAACGGCGCCCGCATAAGCGGCCAGCGCCGAGGCGGCCGAGAAGAGGAAATGCATCGGCGTGAGCTTCAATGGTTTGAGAAATACCGACCAGACCGCCAGGCTCAGGCCGGCTGCCGTGAATATCCACGCGGCAGCGGTTCCGGAAGAAAAAGGAGAAAGAAGCGAGGCCGGGATCGTAGATTTAGGAGTACCTGTCGAACCCGCCAGCAGAAAAAAACCCATGGCCGCCAGCGTGACCGAGGCATGACGGGCGGTTTTTATGGCGTTATGAAGCTTAGGCAGCTGCAACTCTTTGCCCGACGGCGTTTCTTTCCGGTTCACGGAGAGCCGTGGCGGCGCCGGCGGGGTATGGTCGGAGGAGAGCGGGGCCTCGCTGGGCTGGAACGGCTTAAACTCGGGCGGCGGAGGAGGCGGAGGCGGGGGAGGCGCGGGCGCGGCTTCCGCCCGGGCGGCCAGACGGGCAGACAGCTCAGGCAGCTCTATGGAGCGCTCGTTCGAGACCGCAGTGCCGTCCAGCTCGGCGGTTTTCAGGCGTTTGATCTCGTCGATCACCTGGGCCGCGCTCTGGTAGCGGTCTTCCGGTTTTTTGCGCATCAGATGTTCCAGGACGCGGGAGATCCATAGAGGAAGGTCGGGTTTCAGGCGTATAATGTTCGGGAAAGGTTCTCCGATATGCTTATGTATGACCTCGATGGAACTTTTACCTTCAAAGGGATATCTGGCTGTGAGCAGATAAAAATAGGTGGCGCCGGCGGAATAAAGATCGGCCCTGTGATCCACTTTAGCCGCCAAACCCTGTTCCGGCGACATGAAGTAGGCTGTGCCTACCATTTCTCCGGCGATGGTCAGCTGCTTTTCTTCGTTGATACTCCGGGCCAGGCCGAAGTCGACTATCTTCGGATGACCATCGGCGCCCAGCAGGATGTTGGAGGGCTTTATGTCCCGGTGAATGATGGTTTTGGAATGCGCGTGGCCGAGGCCCTCCAGCACTTCCAGGATAATGCCGGTCGCGGTTTCCGCGTCAAGAGGGCCCTTTTCAGCGACCACGTCGGCCAGGCTTTTGCCGTCAATATACGACATGACGATGAAATAGGAGCCGTTTTCCAGGCCGAAATTATATATCTGGACGATATTGGGATGCTCAAGTTTGGCGGCGGAGCGGGCTTCCCGCAGAAAAAATTCCACATTGCGCGCGTCACGGGCCAGTTCGGGTGAAAGGATCTTCACGGCCACGGTTTTGTCCAGGGCCAGATGCCTGGCCGTATAGACAGAGCCCATGCCTCCCTGCCCTATCTTCGTCATTATCCGGCAGCCCGCGAACTCGGTTCCGGAAAGGTTGTCGGTTTCAGTCATCAGATTTATAACCTTCTGTCTTTGATGCAGATGCTGTTTTTGCGATCCGGCAGCTCCTTTGCGTATCGCTTCAGTTCGGCCGCGGTTTCCACGAGTTTGCCGTAATGCCTCAGCGCTTTGGGTATTATGACCGCGATAGTAAGTGAAACGAGCGGGAAGCGCCGATTCTTGTTTTTTCTGTCCACTGTGACTATGTAGCCGCGCTGGCGGTCTTCATTGTTGTAAAAGTCCGGTATCGTCCTGTCGAATTCTTTCGCTATTTCGTTTCCCGCCGCCTCGATCAGCTCTGGCCTGGTCACAAGCACAAAATCATCCCCCCCCACGTGTCCGATAAAATAATCTTTTCCGGCGTGCGTCCTGGCCGCGTCGCTGATGACCGCGGCTATATGCTTGATGATCTCGTCGCCTTTGGCGTAGCCATAGACGTCGTTATAGGCCTTGAAATTGTCGGCGTCTATGTACGCGAACGCGAAAGGGGTTTCAGCCGCCATGCGCTTGAGGACGTCTTCCTCTATGGCCGGACTGCCCGGCAGATAGGTAAGAGGGTTCAGCGACACATCCGCGCTCTTGCGTTTCAGAATGCGGTTGATGCGCGCGCGCAATTCCCGCACGTCGAAAGGCTTGGTGATGAAATCGTCCGCGCCGAGTTCGATGGTGTTTATCTTGGCGTCCACTTCCGATACGCCGCTGAGGACGATTATGGGGAGACCGTGCGTGGCGGGGTTGTCGCGGATGCGTTTGCAGAGGGCATAACCGTCGAGGCCCGGCATGCGCAGATCCATCAGGATGAGATCCGGCTTGTCATTGTCCAGGAAACGGAGAACCTCCTCGCCGCTGTAAAGCGTGACTACGGTGTAATTGAATTTTTTCAATACCGCCGAGATCAGCAGCCCCACATTCGGATCGTCATCCACGACCAGTACGGTTTTATTGATCAAACAACCCCCATTTTGCGGTCATTAACGCGCGCCGCGCGCGTTTCCGGACTTCTATCCCGGAAAGCGCCCGGCTCTCTTTCATTATAAAATATATAACTCCTTAATACAATAATACAATAATGCGGTTCGGGCGGACGCTTATGCCGGATCCGGCAGCCTCATCTTTGCCGGCGGTTATCAAACCGGATTTAAAAAAATAAAAAAACGTTGCGGGGGAATTTAAATGTGCTATAATATTGAAAGGGTAAAAATCACAAAAATACAAATCGAGGATACTATGCGCATAAAAACATATTCCACTTTTGATGTCGCAAAAATGCTGGATATCGTTCCGGGAACCGTGGCCAACTGGGTAGACAGCGGCAAGCTTAAAGCGTTCGCCACTTTGGGCGGGCACAGGCGGGTTTCCCATGAGGATTTGCTGGTTTTCCTGAATGAAAATTCCATGCCGGTGCCTAAAGACCTGCTGAGCGCCTCCGGAAAGAAAAAGATCCTGGTGGTGGAGGATGATGAGAAATTCCTGAAACTGGTGATCAAGGCTTTCAAAACGCTCAAAGAGTATACGGTCTTCACCGCGACCGACGGTTTTCAGGCCGGGCAGCTGGTAGAGGAGCATAAACCCGACCTGGTGGTGCTGGATATCATGCTCCCGGATATTAACGGTTTTAAAGTCTGCGAACTGATCAAAGCCAAAAATAAAAACACAAAGGTCATCGCCGTGACCGGTTACGATTCCGAGGACATCAAGAAGAAGATCGTGGACGCCGGGGCCGATGTTTACCTTATGAAGCCGTTCCAGTTTAAGACGCTTTTCGAGTATGTGGATAAGTTCCTTGGCGCGAAAGCGAAAAGGTGAAGTTTTGCGCGAGTACGGGATTGGGTGAGGGAGGCGTTGCGCTGATCAAAGCCTTTCCTCCGGGACCGGGGGGTACCGGAGGAAAGGCCCGTTTTTTGGGGCAAGATCGTGCTTGACAAATGTCAAAGCAGGTGCTACAATACCTCTGTAAGAAATTTGTCAGGGCTGCCTCCCTCACCCTACCCCCCAAAAAGGCAGCCCTGCCTTTTTTTTGTCCCAAAACACGTATTTGAGTATAATAAGCTGTATTTCCAGCAGGCGGCCTGAACGACCTGCGCCGGAGGCGTATGAGCGAAAAAAACGACATGGAACTGGCGGAGAAACTTCTGAGCGGAAGAAAGAGGATCGCTTCGCAGCTTGCCCGCGTGATCGTGGGGCAGGACGAAGTTATCGACGATATCCTGATCACCCTTTTCGCGCGCGGGCACGCTCTTGTCGTAGGCGTTCCGGGCCTGGCCAAAACCCTTCTTGTTTCCACGCTCGCCGGGATCCTGGATCTCAAATTCAGCAGGATCCAGTTTACGCCCGACCTGATGCCCTCCGATATCACCGGCTACGAGATCCTTGAGGACAACCCGGCCGCGGGCTCCAGGCAGATGCGCTATGTGGAAGGGCCGGTGTTCGGGAATGTGGTGCTGGCCGACGAGATCAACCGCACGCCGCCCAAGACCCAGTCCGCGCTTTTGCAGGCGATGCAGGAATATAAAGTGACTTCCGGCGGCCAGACCCGCCTCCTGCCGCTTCCTTTCCTGGTTCTTGCCACCCAGAATCCCATAGAGCAGGAAGGCACCTACCCACTGCCGGAGGCCCAGCTCGACCGTTTTTTCATGCAGGTAAACATCGGCTACCCCTCCCTGGAAGAGGAAAAACGCATCGTCGCCATGACCACCGGCGCGCCGGCGGAAAAACTTGAAAAAGTCCTGTCCGCGGCGGAGGTTTCGGCCCTCCAGGAAATAGTCCGTAAAGTCCCGGTGCCGGAAACTTCCATGGACTACGCCGTGCGCCTCGTCCGCATGACGCGCCCCGGGGGAGGGGCGCCAGATTCCGTCGCAAAATGGCTGACCTGGGGCGCCGGCCCCAGGGCCTCCCAGTCGCTGATCCTGGCCGCCAAAGCCCGGTGCCTGCTGGACGGCCGTTTCGCGGTTTCCAGGGATGATATACGGCGCTCGGCGCTTCCAATCCTGCGCCACAGGCTGGTGCTTAATTTCCAGGCGGAAGCGGAGGGCCTCTCGGCAGAAAGTCTGGTGGAGCGGGTGTTGAAGGAAGGGGAATAGCGGCAATGAAGTATCTGACTCCCGAGGCCGCCGCCAGGATCCGGGCGCTCAAAGTCCGTTCTTCTCCTTTCAGATCCGGCGGAACCCTTGAAGGCCGCCACGCGAGCGCGTTTAAAAAAGGCAGTTCGCAGGAATTTTCCCAGTACCGTCAGTACACCGCCGGTTCGGATACCCGTTTTCTGGACTGGAAAGTATACGCGCGCAGCGACCGTCTTTTCATAAAGGAATTCAGTCTTCAGAACGCGGTCAGTTTCCATCTCATCCTGGATTCCTCCGCCTCCATGGCTTTCCGGGGGCCGGACACCAGCGTCTCAAAATGGGATTACTCCGCCAGGCTGGCTCTCTACCTGGCCTGTTTTTTGATGGCGCGCGGAGACTACGCCGGCCTTACGGTATTCTCCGGCGCCGGAACCGCTTCCGTGCGGCCCTCCGGGGATCCGCGCGCGCTGACGGAGATGGATGCCCTGCTGGCCGGAACCGGGCCGTCGGGCGATTCCCTTCCGCCCGGGCCGTTCAAGAAGATAGCGGCCGGCCTGGACAGGAACTCCGCCGCGGTCGTGTTCTCCGATTTTATGGCGCCGCCGGAACGCCTCGCGGTTTTCGCCCGCCTGCTGTCTTCGTTCCGCGGCAAAACGCGGGCTTTCCGGGCGCTGGACCGCGCCGAGCTGGAGCTCCCCTGGGAAGGCAATGCCGTTTTCAAAGACATGGAGACGGGCGAGGAGATTCAGCTTTCCCCCGCCGCGCTCAGGGAGGATCACGGAAGGGAATTCGCTTTCTGGCTGAAACGCACGGAGCGGCTTTTCTCCGTCTCGGGCGTACGTTCGTTCACGGCGTTCACCGATGTCCCCCCGTTCATGTCGCTGGAGAAACTGATAGGGATATTTTAAAATGCGTTTTCTTGAGCCTTCTTTTTTATGGTTCCTGCCGCTGGCGCTGCTGCCGCTGCTGCTGAATTTTATCTTCCCCCTTAAGCCTTTTAAACTTCCTTTTTCAAGCGTGCTCCTGCTGCGCGCGGTCAGGGACGTCAGACGTAAAAAAATAACGGCGGCCAAAACCCTTATCCTTTTGCTCCGGTGTCTGGCCATTCTAGCCCTTGTGGGCGCTTTTTCAAGACCGGTGTCGGTCTGGCGTTTTTTCGGCGCGTTTTCGGGGCTTACGGCGGGATCCGTCCGTCCCGTAAGCCTGGTCGTCCTGGCCGACCGTTCCCTTTCCATGAGCGCCGCTTTTGCCGGGCGTACGCGCCTGGATTTTGCCGCCGCCGCCGGGGCGCGGATACTTGGGACTTTGGGCGCCCGCGACGAGGCCGCGCTGGTTTTTTTTGATTCGGAGGCCGATAGCGGGGGGTGGACTTCGGATCTCCCGGCTGTCGCAAGTCAGCTCGCCGCCGCAAAACCGGGATTCAAAGGAACGGATTACCGCAACGTCCTGGAAAAAGCTTACGGGCTGCTGGCCTCAAGATCTCCCTCCCGCAGAAAAGCGGTGCTGCTGTTAAGCGACGGCGCCCGTAACGGTTTCGCCTCCATGCCTGGTTCCGGTTCCCTGACCGGGCTTTCCGGCTATGACCCCGCCGTGACGCTTACCGGGCTGGTTTTCCCCGAAGTTCCCAACGCCTGGATGAGCGGCGCGGGCGCGCTTGAAAGCGGCGGGCGCGCCCGGCTCTCGGTGTTTACCGGCAGTTCCGGCGGTTTCCCCGAAAAGGAGCCGCTCACCGGCCTTTACGCGCCGGTTTTTTCCGGCAGCCTGAAAGCGGGTTCCGGCGGCGCGGTTTTCCCCCTCCCCGCCGGAGGCGACCTCTCCGGCCGCGCCGAACTTCTTACGCCGGACGCGCTCGCGCTGGACAACGCCGTTTTTTTTTCCCTGGCCCGCAAAGAGACCGGCTCCCGCAAAGCGCTTGTGCTCTATACCGGGCCGGAAGAACTGAAGCCGGGGGGCGGAGCGTATTTCCTCAAAAAATTCTTTGAGACGGAGGCCGGCGCCGGCGGCGCTTTCTCCGCGGATTTCCTGGAATTGTCCGCTCTTGAGCGGCTTCCCGGACAGGATTATGGCGCGCTTATCGTTTTTGACGGCCCGGTTCCGGCCCGCCAGGCCGGACTTATCCTGAAATTTATCAGATCCGGCGGCGGCGCTTTCATTATCGCCGGAGCCCCGGTAAAAGCGGCCGCCGAGCGGGCGGTGCTGTCCGGCCTGGGTTTCAAGGCCGGGGAAACGCTCGAAAGGGAGTTTTCCCTTGGGTTCCCGGAACCCGCCGGCGGTTTTTCAGAAGTTGAATTTTCCGGCTTCGAGCTGCGGCGCGTTTCCGCCGCGCGCGCGGCGGCTTTTGAAGCGCCCCGGGGGGTTGAAACGCTCTGGAATTTCAGGGATCCGTCCGGCGCCCCGCGTCCCGCCCTGCTCGGAGGGGTGAGCGGCAGGGGGCGGGTGCTGGTCTGGACATCTTCATTAAGCCTGCCCGGTACGGATCTGGCCGCCAAACCCGTGTTCGCGCCTTTCATGGCCGCGATCCTCCGCCATCTTTACGGGGTCAGGCCGCCGAAGCTCCTGCAGGCGCGGGTCGGCGGCGTGTATGAAGGCGCCTTGGAAAATGCCGATACCGTCAAAGTCGAGATCACCTCTCCGTCCGGCGTAAAAAGCTATGTCCCGGCCCGGAACGGGTTTTTTAAATACACGCTTACCGACGCTCCCGGCCTGTATTCCTGGAGCGCGCCTCCGGAAAGCGGAACTTTTGCGGTGAACCTGGACGCCGGGAACGGAGAGAGCGATCTTTTGCCGGAGCGCTTCCCGCCCTGGATCCCGCTCCCGGGCGGCGCGCCGGTGGAGGCTTTTAAAAGCGCGGTATACGGAGTGGAGATCGGGCAGTTCCTGCTTTTCCTGGCCCTTGTGTTATTTCTGGCTGAATTCCTGCTTTCCCGGAGGGCGCTGTGAAGAAAGGGTTTATGTGTGTATGCATTCTTTTTTTTCCTTTTCCGCTGCGCGCCGGAGGTTTTTCGCTCACGGAACTGGATCTTGGCTCCGGCTGCGGAGTTATGGATTCCTCCAGGGTCGAAATTCTGCGCGCGTTGGCCGCTTCGACCAGCGTGGATCCGGAGCCGGCCAGAAAAACGGTTAGCCTTTCTTCCCCGGAGCTTTTTGAAGAGCCTTTTGTGGTTCTCTCTTGTTACGGCGCTCCCCGCGCCCTTGATTATGACGAAATCCGCAGTCTGCGCCTCTACCTCGCTTCCGGCGGTACGATCTTTGCCAATGACGCTTCGGGCCTGCGCCGGAGCCCGTTCGCGGCCTGGCTGACACGGGCGCTTGAGCTGGCGCTGCCCGAGGCCCCGCTTAAGCCGGCTTCCAGGGAGCATCCTCTTTTTAAAAGTTTTTTCATGAGCGTGGCGCCGGGGGGCAGATTCGATCTTGAGCGCGAACCTTCCGCCGCCGAATACGGTGGACGCTATGCCGTGATATTTTCACGCAATGATCTGCTGGGCGTCTGGCCCAGGGACGCTATGGGGCGGTATCTTTACGAGCCTTCCTCCGGCGGAGAGCGCCGGCGGCGCGAGGGCGAAAAACTTACTATAAACATACTGATATACGCGCTGACCGGCTCCTATAAACAGGACGCCGTGCATCAGCCGTACATCATGCAGCGCCTCCGAGAACTTGATGCGGTTCCGGGAGTTAAACGGTGAAAGTATTTATCGGCGCGAACTGGTATTTTGTAGCGGCGGCGGGCCTGCTTATGGCGGCGTTTATCCGCGCTCTGAAAAGATCTTCCGGGCTCCCCCCCGCGCTGAGGGTCTTAAGATTCTCGGCCGCGGCCCTTGCGGCCCTGCTTTTAACGCGGCCGTACGCGGTTTTTTACCGCCAGGTTCCGGTGAAGCCGGTCCTGGCTGTTCTGCTGGACGCTTCGCTTTATATGCGGGAGGGCCCGGCCGGAAAGTCTTCCGGAATTTCCAAGTACGACCAGGCGGCGGCATGGCTTGGTAAATATCGCGCGGAACTGGGCGGCGTCTCCGATCCGGAGTGCTACGCTTTCTCCGACCGGCTTTACAAGGTGGATTGTTCTTCCCTCGCGGCAGCCGGTTCCGGCAGCGTCTCTTACTCCGATCTGGGCCGCGCCTTGTCGGAACTGGACGGCGGAGACGGCGCGCGCGACGGCTCCTGCCCCGACAAAGTATGGGTGTTAAGCGACGGACTTTCCCTTTCCGGAAAAGCGCCGCCGCTGCCCGCGGGCTGCACGAAAAAAACGGATATTGTGGCCGTGGGCGAAACCGTTCCTCCGCGCGGGATCTCCGTGACGCGGTTTTCCGGTCCGCCGTTCGCGTTCGCCCATATTCCGTTCTGGCTTTCCGCCGCGGTAAGGGTTTCGGGTATGAAAGGTTCCCGTTTTGAGCTGCGGCTTAAGGACGGCGCCGGGAATACGCTTGAGACGCGCAAATATGAGGCGGGCGGCCAGGATGAAACAGTGATCTCTTCTTTCAGCGTCAGCGCCCCTTCGGTGGGGCGGGCCGCTTATGCGGTCTGCGCCGCGCCCGGGCCGGGCGCGGGGTGTTCCGCGGCCGGGAAATTACAGGTTTCGGTCATCAGGGAAAAGCTTCGCGTTATGTACCTGGCCGGGCGTCCGTCTTTTGAGTACGCTTTTCTGCGGGATCATCTGAAAAGTCAAAGCGGCATAGACCTGGTTTCGTTCATCATTTTGCGCAACCCGGAGGACATGCCGGGCGCGGATGAGCGCGAGCTTTCGCTCATACCTTTTCCGGTCAACGAGATCTTTCTGCGCGATATTTCGCATTTTGACGTTTTTATCCTCCAGGATTTCGATCTGCGCCGTTTCGCGGCGGACGGTAATTATGCGGCTTCGCTGGCGGAGTTCGTCAGGAAAGGCGGCGGACTGGCGGTTCTCGGAGGCCCGTCCGCGTTCGGGAGCGGGGGCTATCGCGGGATGGATTTCCTCAACGCCATGCTTCCGGCCGAAGTGGCGGGCGGGCCTGACTACCGTCAGGATCTTGAGTTCCGGGTTTCGCCCGCGTCGCATACCGCCTCCGATCTTTTCCCCGGGATGGAAAATAAAGAGCGGTTCTGGGCCGGCGCTCCTCCGCTTAAGGGCGTCAATGTTCTGGGCCCGCTGAAATCCGGGGCGAAAGCGGTCTTTTACTATAAAGATCCGGCCGCCGGACGGGACGCTCTTTTTTCCGCAGAAAAGAGTTATGGAAAAGGGCGCGTTATGGTTCTCGCCGGGCCGTCCACCTGGCGCTGGAAGATGCTGGGCGCCGCGGACGCCAGATATGCGGGGCTTTATTCCGCGTTCTGGGGCCGCACGCTGGCCTATCTGGATGGTTCGCTCAGTCTTGAAAAAGTGGCGCTTGAATCCCTGCCGCGTTCCGGTCAAAGCCGCGCTTTCCGGTTGAAGGTGCTGAACGCCAATTATCTGCCGCCGTCGGACAGCGACGCGGTTTCGGTGGACGCTTCGCTGGAGGCGGGCGGGAAAGTGGTTCCGGTGGAGTTTTCCGCGGCGGGGCGCGGCATTTATGAGGCGGCGTTCGCGCCGGCCGAGTCCGGGCGCAACCGGCTGAGGGTTTCGGTGAAAAGCGGCAGGGAGTATCTGGGTTCGGCGGAGGCGGTGTTCGAGGCGGAGGAGTCTCCGGTTTTCACGCCGTCCGACGAGGAGGTTTTAAAGAAGACGGCGGCGGGGCTTGGCGGGGGTTATTACCGGCTGGATCCGAAAAAGGGGCCGGAGGAGCTGCTGAAGTCTTTGCCGCCGGAACGGGAAGGGCGGCGGGAGGCGTCGCGGTTCGACCCGGACGGGTCTTTGGCGGTGATGCTGCTGGCGGCGGCGCTGTTCTTCGCCAGCTGGATCCTGGGCCGCCTGAAAGGGCTGCAATAAGGTGACGCCGGCTGGTTGGCTTTGGGCTCTGGCTCCGCAGGATAGCAAAGGCGGGGCCTGCCGACGGGCAACCTTTTTGCTCCCCTCGGAAACCTGCGGGACAAAAAGGTTGCCCATCGTCACCCGCCGTAAAACTTACTCACTTGATGCTCGCGCGGCTTATCAATTCTCCGGCGCATCCTCATCTAAAAATATGATATCTTGATCCCGCCCATATTACGATACGTCCGAATTCCCCGCCCACCAGAAAGACATAGACTATATAGCCACAAGAAAGCCTGCGGGGATTTAGAGCGAATCCCTAAAAATTGTTCAGAACTATATTTAGAAACGGTCCCCCGTCAGTTTAAATGGATTCTAAAAATGGCGCTTTTTTAGTTGTAACTCCGCAAAATCGCGTACCCGTTGATCACTGTCCTGCGCCAGTTGCTCTAAAAGCGTATGTGTAGTACCGGGATGAAACGCAACAGAACGACGGACAGCCCAGGCATTATCGTGTGCAAGCAAGGGCAGCAGGTCTACAGGCGTGTTGTGATGGGCCGCGACACCCGCCCGCGTGTATTCGTTCTTACTTAATGCTCGTTTGCGTAGTAGTTCAGGCGGGGCTTTTGGGTTTTCTACAATCCCCCAGTCAATGAGATACGAGTCTATGTCTCCAAAGGCACGCAAGATATGTTCAGGCGTCTTGGGATTGGATAAAACGTTCATGATCACGTATTCATCCTTGCTCTGCGCGAGTCGTTCTAACGTAGCTTGGGAGACATTGGGATGCAACGCCACCAACCGCATCACAGCAAGTCCTTTGGAGTTCTTGCCCATTGCAGTTACTGTGCCAAAAAACTTTTGATGGAGTCGGGGATCGTTTTTGCGTGAGATACGATCTAGAATCTCGGCCGTGGCCAAAGGAGATTGTGCGATGGCAGCGAGCACATACAGGTCATCGCTCCACTTCTGATCATCCAGCAACCCGTTCAGCCCATTGGCATCAAGATTCGAAACTCGGGTTACCTGCGCCTCACTCCGCACACTACTATCCTCGCAATGAAGGGCGGACAAGAGATATATGAGTAAAATAAAACTGAGAGTGATTGTCCCCCACACTTGCACTGCACGCAATAACCCGTCGGTAGTTTTATGAGCATCTAGTATTTTTTCCATAAATGACTTAAACCTTCCGTAGAACATTTAATCACTTATCCATATCCTCTTAAAGCGGGTGGTGGCCGCATCCCAAATAAAGAAGGAATTTGCACTTTCCGGCTTAAAATAATCAATAGCTGCCCCTTTGACTTTCACAACCGATGGTTCATCTTTTTCGCACTTCCAATATCCCTTAGCGCATGCTGTTTTGTATTTGCCAGGCTTTACGATGTTAATGCCCATGCTTAAATTAACCTTTGGATATTTTTTGCCCCAGTCGATAGAATCGAGCACTATCCAGCGAAACGCCTCTTTTCTATCCGACAATCTCACGAGTAATCCTTCACCACTAAACTTAGTGCTTTTCAAAAGTAAAGCCTGGTCCATACGACCATCTCCGTTGAAGTCAGCAACAACTTCCGCGTATTTTGTAGGCGAATCTTTCCTGATGGCCTCATCAGACAATTCCTCAGTAGTTGGATAACGCCAACCATCAGGCAAAGCAACATCGCTAGCCGCGCCAGGTTGCGCAATCAGTAAAAATAAAACAAGTGGAAGAACTAACCTATACGTTATATTTATTATCATTGTCACATCTGCCCCATTTTGTTTTTCAGCAACCTCATTAGGCTCCGGTGCCAGGTTACTTTTGGCCCCCGCCCAATTCCTTTTCCAGTTCCGCAATAGTGGGGAGGCTGGGTTAAGAGGGGATTAAGAGGAGACGTTGTTGACTTGTTGACTAACTATTTCCCTTGAGCGCATAATAGCCTCCGTTCTTTTTCAACGAGTCTTGATATCCCGCTCCGCGTCAGCCCCAATTGCCCGCATAACGCTGCGCCGTCAAGCTCCTGCTTTCCCTTTGCCTAAAAGTTAGTCAACAAGTCAACAACGTCCCCCGTTTCCGGGTCGAAAAAGTCTGACCCCGTCACCCCTCCATCTAGTCGGTGCCGACCCTCCAACCTTGTTTTGCGTACTTAATTTTCCACTAATACCGGCATTTCAAATCTAAAAATAGAATATCTTGATCCCGCCCGGATTATGATACGTCCGAATTCCCCGCCCACCAGAACACATAGGTTCGAATCCAGTTGACCGCGCTTCCACTTTCGTAAAGTTAACCCCTGTCGTATTTTACCTATTTTCCAATGAGAAATGGGTAAATCTGCGGGGGTTTTTCTATGTCTTTTTGCACTTTTCAATCAAGGGGATTCGAACTTTTTAGTCCTATTTGGGGGTTGGTTAGGCCATACGGGTTATTTATCCATATGATCCAGCATTATGCGGAGATAATTTTCCTGTGGAAAAAGGAAAAAATCCGGTATAGGAGGATTGCCTTCCAGAGCCTCACCGTCCGGCTTGTAGCCTATACCGGTTGGAAGCCGCACACTGAATTTATCACCGTTTTTTAGCACGAACTCCTCTTCCATGCCGGAAGGCATTGTTCCGCCGCGCGACGGCAGTCCGAAAACTCTGCCCATGTCATTGTATTTAAAGATGCTTACAAACTGGTCGCAGGAGCTTACACATAACGGCCCTGATAGAACGGCTACGTCGAACTTTTTTATTTGTATGTCCGGCTGTTTTTCAGCATTCATCATATCTGCAAGGGTACATTTATGCGGACAATCATATGAATATTGGTAGCGGAAAGATTCTTTAGCGTTCTTATTATTTTCCATATCCTTCGCGAGAAATTCTTTTACAGGGCCTAAATTTTCCGTAGCTTTATCAAAAATATTCACATCCCCGCGCATGCGGGGCGTATAAACAAAACTGCGTGTAGCCATTCGAAACGGTTTTCTCGCGATAAACTTAAGCAATTCTTCCGGCAATCCGCCGCCTGTATTTTCTCGCACATCAATCAGCAACCTGCGCCATTTCTGTCGTGCCAGGTATTTGCGCAGTTCCGCCGCATCTATTTGTGAAAGCTGGTGTTCAGCCGGATAATTAGAGTGAGTGTCTAACACCTGCGGCTTATAGGAAAGGAACGCCGTCCTATTCCAAAGGCGCATCACGGGAAAATAGTAATAAAAAGAAAAATACCGCAATAAGATCGTCTTACTGACCGGGTCCTTGTAAACGCAATAATTTAATCCGGCAAAATCAAATTTAAATTCCTTGTAATCGCCGTCATTTTCCATATTTATGCCGCATGGCGATGATTGTTCGACGTCGGGCTTCGGCCGTTTTCTCCATTCAAGCGAAACCTGGACCGTTGTTTGCGCCTCTAAGTCATAAAATGACATCTCAACCGGCTTGGTAGAGGGCAACGGCACATCTTCGGCATCGCGGCGTGTAAGCCATTTCACTGTTTCAAATTTAAGCAGTTCGGGCGAATTACTATCGTGCCATTGCAGATATTCGTATTGCAGCGCAGGTAAATCTTTGTCGTTATACTTAATAAGTTCAAATCCCCGTTTTACCTGTGGGATTTTGCTCTGTATCACCACTGCGCGCGGGTTATGAATAGCCGAGCCTGCCAGCGCGAGCTTAAATGGGAGTGATAAACTATCATCCTGCGGCTTAAGCTTATCCGGGACGTTAATGGCAGAATGCGTGTTATGCATGGAGTTTTTGAGAGCAACTAAAGCATAATAAACATCTTCTTTTGTCCGCGCGGATACAAAAAGCTTTTTAGCGCGTTCCAGTTCGCTGTCCCATGTTGTATCCAGCCTTTTAAAACCTTTTTGAGAAATTATTCCGTTATCGCGGATAACCTGAGCATACGAGTCGAAGAGTGCGGCCCTGGCATCTGCAACACCTAAAAAGATATCGGCTTCGTCCGCCCATAGAACGGAATGGGGTACCGCAATAACACTTAGCATGAGCATAATACGGAATGCCGCATTGAATTTTGTTTCGATTGTGTTGCGATTCTTCATAGTGAAATCAAACACCGTATTTTCCGGTTTTATAGCCGCCGGAGCGTTTTACTAGGTCAGCGTCCAGTAAAGGTTTCAAAATAAAATGCGCGCCGGGTTTCGTTACTTTCAGCGTGGACATTATTTCCTGTATGCCGCGGGGGGCTTCTTTCAGGAGGCCCAGCAGTCGCTCCTGATTCTTGGTTATTGAAATACCTTTGCCGCCTGTAAGCGCGCGGACGGAGTCTATACGCTTCCATGTACGCTCAAGGGCTTCAAGCACTGTCTCCGCCGAGTATTCCACCCAGCCGGAAATATCTCCCCCCTGCGTCTGAACGTTGTTCAAAGCCCGATAATAGGCCATCCTGTCTTCAAGAAAAACCTCATCTACCGCGAATATGTGGTTGGCATCAAACTGCTTGCGATAAAGTTCCCAGGTTGCAAGCGCACGGCCTACGCGGCCGTTGCCGTCGCCAAAAGGGTGGATATACTCAAATTGATAATGCAGGATGGCGGAACTTATCAGCGCGGGCCAATCCTTACCGGTGCCATTAAGCCATTCGCATAATTCCTCGGTTAAATACGGGACAGAAGCAGGCGGAGGCGGCGTGTGGTTGCCGACAAAAACCTTATAATCCCGGAAAGCACCCACAGGCCCCCGATCCAGCGCATTTTTTTTACCTATAATAGCATGGAGCTTCAGAATTTGAGGCACCTTTATGGCCGCAATATCGGAGTTTTTTCCAATAAACCGCAGGATCTCGAAATAGTTCAGGATTTCCTGCACCGCACGCGGACTGGCCCCCGGCACGGTGCCGCCATCTGCCAGAGTTTTTACTTCATGGAGCGTCAGGGGATTGCCTTCTATGGCGGTAGAGCCATGCGTCTGCCTGGCCAAGGCCTCACGCTGCATATCGGGCAGCCAGCTAACGCCTATAACGGCTCCTTGTATCTTGGACTTGAGCTCGGCAGCCTGCTCGATTACCTTGAGAAGGTGCTGGGTTGGGCTGAATTTAGGGTTAAAAGCCATAAACACAGTATAGTAGATAGTAAAGTATAAGTAAAGTAATACGTAAAGTCCCCTATGGGCGGGTAAATGTACGCTGTATCATAACAAAGCCAACCAGCCCGGAGTTTTATTTTGTTTTCAGGGCGGCGCGGAGGGAGGTGAAAAGGCGGAGATAGTCTTTCAGGCGGCCGTAAATATCTTCCGCTAATTTTTCGTTGTAGGTGTGGACGGAAAGATTTCTGTCTTCCAGCATTTTCAGCCACGAAGGATCGTCGGCGATGAGACCGAGGCTGAAGCCCTGCTCGAAACAATCCCTTGGGGAACGGCAGACTATGCCCTTGCCGCCCAAAAAATCTTTCAGGCATTTCCAGGCAAGTTCAAATGTAAGTTCAAAACGTTTGATGGCCGAGTCGCGGTTGGCCACGGTGGCGGGGGCGGTCAAGATCTCGGACAGGCGTTCCAGGGACTGGCCGAAAGAATTCAGTTTCTCACCGTCATAAAAGTTTTGCATGGCTTAGAACCTCCCGGCGGAATCCGGCGTCGGTTTTGCTTAAATCCACTATTTCTATTTTCCTCAGCGTCGGAATAGCATTAACCTCGTCGCGCAAGCGGAGCAGGGTCAGGTCATCCAGCGGTTCGGCGCCAAACAGCCCGATATCTATGTCCGAAGCCGGATCCGCCGCGTCCCTGGCCTGTGAACCGAAAAGATAAATTTTAAAATTTCCCTCCGGCAGACGCCGCCGGAGAATGGCGACTGTTTCCGCGATTATTTCCTGGACGGTCATTGCATCTAATTATAACAAAAAATTCCGGATCAAAAGGGCGGGGCGCGGACTTTTCAGCTTTGATGGGCGGGCATGGTAAAAAAAGGCTGCCCGTCGCCACCCCTCCCAAACTATCGGGGCCGACCCTCCATCCTCACTTTCCCGGGTTATGTTCCTCCGGCTAAATTCCCGGTGTTTCCTGTTTAAAAATATAATATCTTGATCCCGCCCGGACGACAAAATAACGAGAATTTGGCCATAAAACCGGGATATGTGTTTAATTGGAAGCGGCTTTTTTGTAATACTTTACTTGTTTAAACGTATTAACTACAGGAACAAGAGAACATAATGAGTTTTGAAGAGCTTTACGATAAATACTTTGGTCGGGTTTATAACTATATCCTTTACAGGGTCATATCCCCGGATATTGCCGATGACATGGTTTCACTGGTCTTTGAAAAGATCCTGCATAAATACTCAAGCTTCGACCCGGCAAAAGCCACCATTGCAGAAGCCTGGATATTTGCTATAGCCAGGAATACACTGAATGATTATTTTAGACGCAAAAAAATACTGAACTGGCTTTCCATGTCAGGTATGGAAGACCACATCGAATCCGGAGAATCACTGGAAACCGACGCTGAAAAGCATGAAGTAACCGCCAAAGTACTCAAAGCGGTTGAACAGCTTTCAAATCCGGAACGGGAAATAATAGCCTTGAAGTTCACTATGGATATGACAAACCGCGCCATAGCCGGGGAAATGGGCCTGAGCGAAAGCAATGTGGGCGTAATCTTATTCAGGGCTATGCGAAAAATTAAAGAGTTGATGGAGCCGGAGATTTTATGACTGATTTTAAAGAGGAAAATTTTGGCGAACACAATCGCTTGGCCGTTATACTGAGGGCAACCGATTTCAGCAGCAAAAGTAAAATAAAAATTTCGCTAAAAAACCGGCTTTTAAGTAAAGCTGCAAATGAGGAAAAGCGGTCTTTCACTATATGGGCATGGCTTCTCCCTGCGGCAGCGGTCACCCTGGCCGCGTTGATGCTAACGGTCAATATAAACCATAAGGAAGTTGAACAATCGCCATATTATCAGGCGCCTGACGCTGATTATAATATTTACGGTAATTGCGGCAGACAGGGACTTGAGGACTATTTGTCCGCCCCACGCTTCTAAAGGAGACAGTTATGAAAAAGAAAATACTGATATCGGTGGTCATGGCCTGCGCGGCTCTTATTTGCTTTCTAATTTTCGGCAATATCAAAGATGATACATCTATGTCCTTCGTAAACGACGAATTGGTAAAAGGGAAATGGCAAACCGTGGATTATGTAAAAAGTCCGGACAACTTTAATCCGGCTGTCCAGAACTGGGACGGCGATCTTTTCCTTAAAGGCCTGACTTTCCTTGACGACGGAAAGATGTTCGAATCCTGGTGGACCTGGACCAAAGGCTTTGTAATGTGTGGAAATGAAAAAACCGCATCAAAATATATCATTAAAAAGCTTAATGGCGCAGAATATCTGTTTATGGAATGGAAAACCAGGGACTATACTGTTTTTCACAAACCACCGTGGTATTATGTGCTAAAAAAGGGTTCATACCTGGGTGACGGCGCGGATATAATCCGTGACAATATCGATCTCCCTTTCGTCAATGATCCAGAGGCGCTTGGCAGCTGGAAATCCGTGGATTTTGTCGAAACCCCTGATAGATTTTCCCCGCGTAAAAAAAACAGGCGCGATGATCTATACTTAAAAGAACTGGTCTTTCTTGCCGCTGGTAAGACTCTTGACGGCTGGCTGACATGGACCAAAGGTATGCTCATAGCCAAAGGCAACAAGACTGCAAGTAAATATGCGATTAAAGATATTGCCGGCAGTAAATATATGTTCCTTGAATGGAAGAGCGGGGATTACACTATAAGGCACCGGAAACCGAATTATTATGTCCTCAAAAAAGTCTCCGATATAAGAACCGATAATATAAATCTACCCTTCCAGAACGATCCACAGGTGGTTGGTATCTGGAAAAGTAAGGATTTTGTGGAAAAACCGGAAGATTTCGGCCCAACCACCAGGACCTGGGCCAGAGACTTATATCTGAAAGAAATGATCTTCCAGGCCGGCGGCAAAGGCGGCAATCCGTGGTGGACTTGGACCAAAGGTGTTGTTATGAACAGCGGCGATAAGACCGCCAGCGCCTACATCATCAAGGATATAGGCAGCGCGAAATATATGTTCCTTGAGTGGAAAAGCGGCGACTACATCTTCCGGGGGGCCAAGCCGTATTACTATGTGCTCAAAAAGCAATAAAACCAAGGCGACAACGTATGAATAAGAAAATAGCGGTAATAATTTTGGTGTTAATACCCCCGGTTCTTTAGCCAAAGCCGACCGGCCCGGCGTTACATTATTTTGTTTTCAGGGTGGCGCGGAGTTCGGTGAAGAGGCGGAGATAGGGCTTCAGGATAAATTTATTTGGAGGCTTCCAGCAGGGTGATGCGGCTTTCGTGGTTCTGCAGCTTGTCATTCTGTTCCATCAGCATCTGCCCGCGTTCCATGTCTTTTCTTCTGTAGTCCCTGGCTTCGCCCGCGAAACTGTCTATCGCGCCGAGTATCCTGCTGATGTCGTCTTTTGTGGCCATGGTTTCATGGATATCGCGAATGTCGTCCTTGATATGCAATATGTCAATGGTATTGGTTTTTACTATGTCTTCCAGCCGTTTAATGTCCGACTTTAATTCCGTTTTGAGAGAGCCTATTTCAGAACGCAACCCGGTTTCGGAAAGTTTTATGTCGTTTTTGGTGGCCGGCTGGTTTTCCCATTTATTATCTGCCATAATTTCTTTCCCCCACTCTCTTCTTCCATAATTTTACAAGATTTCAGTTAACCGCGTAAGGGCCGAAAGGCCCATCTGGGATAGAGCGCATACGTGCGCGAGGCGTTATCTTTCTGCTATGCCGGTTCCCAGGGCTTTGTGGAGGTTTGAGAGGAGGCGGTAGCAGGCCGCTATCGCCGCGTCAACGCAGGACAGCGAGAACGGGGTAAGAGTGTCGTCCTCGTTCAGCGGAACATGGTAAAGGCAGCAGTATTCGGCTACCTCAGCCCTTGCTTTCATAAGCGCCTCGTCTATCACCCGGTCGTTCGGCGCGGCGTTCATTTGTTCGGCCAGGGGTTGGAAGCGCAATCTCGCGTATGTTTCCATGATCCGCCGTTCCGCATCGGCGGCTCCGGCCCCGGCTTTGCGCGCCTCGCCGGTCAGCGATACGGGCCTGAGAGCGGAGAGCCTTTTCTTTATCAGTTCTTTGCTGCCGGTCATGCCCGCGCAGACCATTCTGAAATCCTTGTCGGAGATGAGTTTGTCGAGCGCGTCCTTGAGTTTCGCTATTTCTTTTTCTGTGATCTTCCCTTTGCCGAGTTGCACGTCGAAGCTTTCGCAAGTTTCTTTCAGCGTTTCTTTTTGTAAATTATACAGGTGTTCCGCCATGTTCTGGAGGGAAGTGATAAAGAACTCTTTCTGACTGGCATATGCCGCTGGGATTTCGCCGGTGAACGCCCTCAGGCTGGCAATAAGCATCAGTTGATGTTCCATCTTCGCCATACCACATTATATCATTGCCGCGATCTATCGGCGGCAATCCATAAACGTTGTTTGGATTCCTGCCAACAGATTGCAGGAATGACAGAAAAATACGTGAGCTTTTGGGGTAATAAGGGATAAAGCCGGACGACCATCATGTGCGTAAGCTTAACGCGGGGTGCCGGGGTGAGGCCTTTTCGACCCAGCAGGCCGCCGATGGAACGCGAAAAGGCCTCACCCCGGCAGGACCCCGCTTTACTATCCTGCGGTACAATAACCCAAAGCCCATTAGGCCACGCACCTTTGCCTGGCGTTACATTATATTTTGCGATTTAAAAAATATAGAATTACGTTATGGAGCCGGGAGAGCAGGGCATTAAGAAGTGGCTTTTCGATTCGCCGTTTCCGGCGGGGGCGCTGCTGTTTGTTTCGGCCTGCCTGGTGTGGCTCTACTGCCTGCCGCCGGGACTGGCGCCTTACCGCGACGCCGGCGAAATGGCCTGCGACGTCTATACCCTGGGCATAGCCCACCAGCCCGGCTACCCGCTTTATATCCTCTCCGCCAAACTGGCCTCGCTCCTCCTGCCCGGTAATTTCGCCTATAAACTCAATCTCTTCTCCGCCCTGGCCGGCCTTGCCGCCCTGCTGTCCCTCTATTTCCCCCTCGCCGCCCGCTTCGGCGTGCTGCCCGCTTTCGCCGCCGTTCTGCTGTTCTCGCTCAATTTCACCATGCAGACGGTTTCCAGCGTTTCCGAGATGTACGCTCTTAATATTCTTCTGGCGGCGGTTTTGCTTTGGCTGGCGCTGTCGTTCGAGGACGTCTGGAGCCGGCGACGGCTGTGGCTTGGCGCCTACCTGCTGGGCCTTGCCATGACCAATCGTATGGACATCGTTCTGATGGCTCCGGCCTTGGCTCTTGCCGTCTGGCCCGGATTAAAAACCTCGCCTTTTCCGGCGGCGGTAAAAACCGTCTCCGGGGCCGCGCTATTCTGGCTGGCCGGGTTTTCGCTGTATCTCTATCTCCCGATCCGCTCCGGGACATTTCCGCTTTTTGACTGGAGCCATCCGGCCGACCTCGGGACTTTTCTTTCGGTCATCACGCGCAAAAGCTACGGTTCGACTCTGGATCTCATCTCCCGGAATTACGCCGCCGGCGAGCTGTTCTGGCCTAATATGAAACATTACGCCCTTCATCTGGTCCGGAATTTCAATTTCGCGCTTGGCTTCGCTTTAGCGGGGCTGCTCTCGGAATTCTATCAGAACCGCCGGCGCGCCTTATGGATGCTCGCGTTTTTCATAGTGCCGGGCCCGGTGTTCCTTTACATGGCCAATATGCCGCCCAATCCTCACGCTCTGGCCATCGTGGAGCCGTATTACCTCCTGCCGGATATAGCGGTGCTGTTCTGGATCGCCGCCGGGCTGGCCTATTTTTGGAGGGATGAGGGATTAGGGATGAGGGATGAGGACCGAAAAAATCTCCCCACGTCTTTCTCCTCATCCCTCATCTTTCATCCCTCATCCTTACGGCCCTGGGCCGTCGCCGCCGCTGCGGCGGCGTGCGTCGTCCTGGCCGCCGCGCGGAACTTGCCGTACTCCAACCGGCGGACGCTTTTTGCGGCGGAAGACTGGGCGGCGGACGCCATGAAGAGCGTTCCGCCGGGAACTTCCCTTGCGGCCAAGAAAGACGTGCAGCTTTTTACGCTTTGGTATCTTCAGACGGTGCGGGGCTTGCGGCCGGATCTGAAGATCGTGGCGCAGGGCCTCAGCGGGTCGCCGTGGTACCGTAACTCCATGGGTCTGAGCCGGCCGGAACTGAAGCTTTTTAATCTTAACTCCGGCGGAGCGGCTGAATGGGAAAATTTCAGCAAATCCAATCCCGGGGGCTTTTACGCCACCCTTGACGCCGAACTGCCGGCCGGGTTGGAAACCGCGCAGCGCGGACTCGTGAATGCGCTTTACGATAAAAGCGGGCCGTACGATCTGTGGCGCTTTTATAATTTCAGATGGCTGAACGGGAAGTATAATGATTTTTTCGCGAAAGACCTGGGCGCCGCGTATGCGTCGGGCATTGTGGCGCGCGCGGCCTGGCTCAACGGCAGGGGCGGTTTAACCGGGGAGGAAGCCGGGCGGCTTGAACTTGCGCGCGTAATGGATCCCGATAATCCGGACGCGCCCCTTTATCTTGGCTTTTATTACGCCCGTCTTAACGACTGGGTAAAGGCCGGAGGATATTTCCGACGATCCGCGGACGTTTATGAGCGTCTCCTCGGCCTTGCCGGGGAGTATTACGCCCTGCCGGAGGCTAAAAACGGCCTGCGCAGGGCCGGAGCCTACGCCTGGCTCAATTACGGCGTGGCGCTGGAGAAGACTGGCGATACGCCGGGTGCCGAGAATTCCTACAGGCGGGCGCTGGCGGCCGATCCGGGAATGGCCGAGGCTCATTTCAATATGGCGATACTTTATTGGACTAAGGATCCCAACCGGGTCTATGAAGAATTGAAAGCCGCCCTGCGGCTCGACCCCAACCACCAGCGGGCGCGGTATTATCTGAACAGAACCAAACTACAGTAACCGGTATTCGGTAATCAGTATCCGGTATTTAAGGAAGTTCCTTATAGTACAGGTTACCGGTTACTGAATACTGGCTACTGGCTGTTACTTCGGGAAATATCCGTACCGGAACTGGAACATGCCGAGGGCGTCCCAGCCGCCCTTGAAAGTCAGGTAGGAAATCTCAAAATTAAGTTTCAGGAGCGTGCCGAGGTGGAAGTTGAAAAGCTTCGGATTCATAGGCGCGCCCTGCGGGATCATTACTTCGACGCCTATCGGGGAATCCGGTTTCGGCAGCCACATCAGCCCGCCGAACAGCATGCCGGCGGGTATTGACGGATCGGTGACGCCGTTAAGGCTCATGGCCTGTTTGGAAAGAAATTCGGAAAGCTGGTAGAGGACTTTGGGCATATCCCCGTCCGAATAGCCCGCGTTAAGGATAAATTTGGGGTGAACCCTTTTCGTAAGGACCACATAGGCGTTGGCGTAGGAGGCGGTTTTTTTGCCGGTCGCTTTGATGGTCAGGTTGAAAGTTCCGTTTATAGGGGGCTGGGGCGCGTCGCGGAACTGAAAAATACCCTGCACCCCGGACGCCACGGCCGGGCGCCAGCGTCCCTCGGTCTGAACCAGCATTTTTGTGTCGGCGCTAAGCATCCAGAGGCCCACGCGATCCAGGTAATTGGTTTTCTCCACGGTCCAGTCGTACTTGTTTTTCCCGTAAAGGCGGCCGATATAGTAGGCGGCGTTGAAGTCAAGTCCCAGGCCTATCGAATTCTTTCCCCGGCCGCGGTAGGCGGTCGGCATGAGCACGATGCCGCTCAGAGGCGCCTTGGTTTCCCCGTACTGCGCGGGTTTGGACGGCAGGCCGGGTTTTGCGGCCTTTTGAGGCGGCTGGAATAGGGAAGAGGTGGAAAGCATGAGGCCTTCAAGCGTGGAGGTGCTGGGCGCGGGGATGACCTGCATGATCTGCGCGGCGGCGGGCGCGCTTAAAACGGCGGTCAGGAGCAGCGCTGCGGAAATTGTTTTTTTCATATGGTTACCTGCCGAGCCAGAACATCATCAGAAGCCGTGTAAGCAGGTTCGCTTCGATGCCTGCGAGCGCGTCGTCGAACACTATGCCGAAACCGCCGGCGAGATTCGTCTCAAGCTTTTTTATGGGCCAGGGCTTGAGGGTATCCAATATTCTAAAAAAAATGAACGCGGATGTTAAGGAAAATATCGTGCGTTCCATGAACGCCACCGCTATCCAGTATCCTAGAACCTCGTCTATTACGATGCGCGGATCGTCGTGCGTGCCGTACAGCCGGGAGGCCCTGCCCGCCGTCCGGACCGATAAAAAAAAGAACGCCGCCAGGAAAACGCCGCAGGCCGGGCCGCTTTCCGGCAGAAAAGGAGTCAGCAGGACGGCCAGAGCCGTTCCCATAAAACCGGCGCCGGTGAATTTCCTGAACCCCGTCAGTTTCCCCGGAATAAGGCTGATATAAAAACCGGTGGCCAGGAATTCCACGAGTTTGTCGGAGAACGTTATTCCGGAAACGCGCCAGCGCGGGTTATCCGGCATCACGTTTTTTTCTCGCTCCAGGATTTTCTGATCAGTTCCCGGTGGTGATAAATATAGATGAGGCCGCTTATCAGCGTGACGAGCGCGGTGAGCACCGTGAGATCATGGGCGATCCTGCCGGAAGATCCGGCCAGCCCGGTCAGCCAGTGCGCGTCCACCGGGTTTTTACGGAGCCACGCTTTAAGGACCAGCAGCGCCAGGATTATGAACGCGGAGGTCAGCTGCACCGCGGTCTTCAGTTTGCCGGCCGCTTCGGCTTTCATGGCTTCGCCGTGCAGGGCCGCGAGCACCCTCAGTGTTGAAATGGTGAACTCTCTCAGCAGGATGATGAAGACGGCCCAAAGCGGTATGGTCAGTTCCCGTATCGAAGCGAAAGCGAGAAAGGTCGCCAGGATCAGGATCTTGTCGGCCAGGGGATCCACGATGGCGCCGAAGCGGGTGGTGGTGTGCGTGTGCCGGGCTATGGCGCCGTCCAGATAGTCGGAGATGCTGGCTACCGTCAGGAGAATGAACGCGGCTATGACCGACCAGAAACCGCGGTTAAAGATCAATGCAAAGATCAGGAGGCTCAGGAACATCCTCATGAGAGTTATGCGGTTGGCGAGAGTCATTAATTTTTAAACTCCAGCACTTCGGTGCCTTTGGGCGGAACGAACCTGAAGAGCGCTTTGTCCAGGGTAATGTTCCTTTCCGGGCTTTCCAGCACGGTTTTGATAGTGGTTTTGTCCACGGTCAAAGCCGCTTCGGCCGGGAAATAATCGGTGGAGGAAAGCGCCAGTTCCAGCGTGTAAAGTCCGGGGTCGTTTTTCGGGGTGAAAATCATTTTGATGTGATACGGCGCGGCCTTGTTCTTTGAAACCCTGAGGTTGTTCCGGGCTGTCAGGCCCGCGTAATTGCCTAAATCCATGATGCCGGAAAAGTTGCTGCTCTGGTTGGTTTTCCAGGCGTCCCAGGAAGTGCGCACGGCCTGGGAGTCTTCCGGCTTGTAGACCCAGAGTTCTTTTTTATCGGTATAGACCAGCTGGCGCGCCGGTTTGATGTGTTCTATCTTCAGCAGATCCGGTTTTATGTAACTCAGGATCCCTTCTATGTGTTGTTTTATTCCGGCGTCCGAAAAATCCACTTCCTGCGTGAAGCGCGTACGGAGGGTTTGAAGTTTCGCGTCCCAGTCCTTAAGGCCGGAGACGGCCCGGGTCTCCAGTTCCTTTTCCTCCGACCCCGCGGTTCCGGGAATGTTTTTTTGGGGGACGGCCGGCTTTGCCGCCGCGTTCGGTTTCAGCGTCCCTTTTTTTACGGCCTTGGCCGGCTGCTTCGCCGGTTTACCCGCTTCCGCCGCCAGAGCCGGGCTGGTGAAGAGCGTCAGTGCGATCAGCAGATTTGAAAATATTTTCATTGTGTAATTTCCTTGCTTTCCCGGGCCGGAGTTTCAGGGGCCGATTCCGCGTCGAGATGCCCGCCTATCTTCTCGAAGTCGATCTCCCAGCGGTTGGATCCCTCCGGCTTGCGTATGAAGCCGTTGGTTTCAAGGATGCTCAAAAGGTTGGTAGCGCGGGCCGAGGAGCCGAAATGGGCTTTCAGGAGATCCTGGGAAACCCGGCGGCGTTCAAGAATGAGGCGCATGGCGTTGATAAGTTCTTCCGAACTGCCGCCGCTGCCGCCCATGGACTTTTCCTCCTCCTCCACTAGGGGCAGATAATGGGGTTTTGCCTGGGCCCTCAGGTAATCCGCCACTTTTCGTATCTCGTCCTCGGAAACGTAGGCGCCCTGGACGCGGACCGGTTTCTGGGCGTCTATGGCCAGGTACAGCAGATCTCCGCGGCCGATCAGTGATTCGGCGCCGGGCGTATCCAGGATGACGCGCGAATCGGTCTTGGAGGTTACCTGCAGGGCGACTCTGGACGGCAGATTGGCTTTTATAACGCCCGTTATGATGTCCACGGACGGCCGCTGGGTCGCCAGCACCAGGTGTATGCCCACGGCCCGGGCCATCTGGGCCAGGCGCTGGATGGCGTCTTCCACGACATTCTTTACCTGGAGGATGAGATCCGCCAGCTCGTCTATGACCACTACGATGTAGTGTTCCTGCGGTTCGCCGTTGGCGAGAGCCCATTTATTATACGACGCTATGTTCTTGACCTTGGCCCGTTCAAATTTTATGTAGCGCTTCTCCATGACGCGGGTCAGCGCCAGCAGGGATTTGGCCGCTTCTTTCGGGTCGGTGACGACGGAAACCCTGTCGGGAGTTTCCTTGGGATCGTAAAGGTACGGGATGTCCTCGTAGAAAGTCAGTTCCAGCCGCTTGGGGTCTATGAACAGGAATTTGACTTCGTCCGGCGTGTTGCGGTAGATGATGGAAAGGATAAGAGCCTGCATGAACACGCTCTTGCCGCTGTTCGTGGCGCCGGCGACCAGCAGATGGGGCATAGTCTCAAGGTTGGCGGTGGCTATGGAGCCTTCCGCGTGCCGGCCGAGGCAGAAAGCGAGGACGTCCCTGCTCTCGTTGAAAGCGGAGCTTTCCAGCACCTCGCGCAGGCATACCTTGGCCCGCTTGTTGTTGGGGATCTCGAACCCGATCGCCGATTTCCCGGGGATCGGGGCTATCACGCGGATGCCGCCGGAAGATTTCATGGCCAGCGCCACGTCGTTTGAAAGCGAGACGATCGAACTGATCTTTACTCCCGGCGCGGGCGTAACCTCGTAGCGGGTGATAACGGGGCCCGGGTAGACGCCGGAGACGGTTATAGAGATGCCGAAGCTCCTGAAAGTGTCCGCGAGCAGATTCTGGGAGGAATTTATCTCTTCGTTGGTGGGGCCGACGAAACCCTGTCTGGAGGGTTCTTCCAGGAGGCTGGTAGGCGGTAATTTGAAGTCCTTGAAATGGCCTTCCACTTTGGCGTGAACCGCCGTCGGGGCGCCCGCGGCCTCTGGCGCCGGGGTCTTGCGGGACTGCGGAGCGGCGGGCTTGGATTCCTTTTCTTTATGAGCCGGGGCTTCCGTCTCTGTCCGCACTACCCGGGGCCCGGGATCAGGAAGCAGCGGCTCGGAACTCGCGGCTCGCGGCTCGGGGATGGGGAGTGCCGTGTAGGCGGGGCCTTCGGACGCTTCTTTGTCCGAGATGATCTTAAGCCTGGACTTGAGCTGGGAGCGGGCCGCTGCCCAGTCGCGGTAATCCGCCGCTATCGCGGAAGAGACGGTTTTGTAGACTTTCAGCCAGGAGATCTTGAACAGGAGCTGCAGGCCGGTGAATAGTATGACGCCGGAGAAAAGGGCCGCCCCCAGGGAACCGAACATCTTGGCCAGTATGCCTTCGAGGGCGTAGCCCAGCCAGCCACCGTCAAAGACCTCGGCGCCGAAGCGGGCGGAGAGGAGGTCTATTATCGAGGAAATGGAGCCGAGCAGCATGAAAGCGCCAAGGATAAGCGTCATGACGCCTTTATGCGGTTTATTGAGTTTCAGCAGGATGGCGATGAGGCCGTAGAGGAGGATGAGAGGAAAAAAATAGGCGGTCTGGCCCAGGAAAGCGAAAAGTCCTTTCGAGACCGCGCTTCCGATGATCCCCTTTGGGGTTCCGCTGAACAGCAGCCAGATGAACCAGACGCTGAAAGCGAAAGAGAGAAGCCAGTATACCGCGTAAAAGAGGCCGCCCGGTTTTTTCTTTCCGCCCGGCGCCGCGAACCTGTTCCTGGCGAAGCCCCGCTCTTTGGGCTCTTTCGTCTTGATTTCCGGCATAAGGTTGCAGAAGGGCGGGGCGGAGCTCGGTCTTCCTATTGCCCTTTGATCCTGTAATTGAGATCCTGAGGATACAAAGCTACCTTGCCCTGAGCGGCAAGCCAGCCCAGCGCCAGATAGAGAGCGGAGCTGGAAAGGTGCAGCTTGAGCTTTAGGTCCCAGGAGGTGGTTTCCTCTCCGCCTTTAAGAAGATCGGCTATCTTGCCGGCGGTTTGGGCCACGGTATCGGTGAATTTGGCTGTTTCGTTCATTTTATAAGGAAGAGATCCTGATTCGGTTCCACGGGTTTTCCGTTTTCAGAAAGCACTTTTTCTATCACGCAGTTCTTTTCGGCTTTCAGTTCGTTGAAGACTTTCATGGCCTCCAGGACGCAGATGACCTGTCCTTCTTTCACGGCGTCGCCTTCCCGGACATAGGGAGGGCTGGACGGAGAAGGCGCGCGGTAGAAGATCCCGGACATAGGGGCCTTTATTGTTTCCCCTTCCGGGGCCGGCCGGACGGCCGGGGCCGCGGCGGGACCCGTCTTTGCCGCGGCGGCCGGGGCGGCGGGCGCGTGGGCCGCGAAAACGGGGATGGGCTGCACGGTCTGATTGTGCTTGCGCACAAGTTTTATATAAGTGGCGTCTTTGGAAAACTCCACTACTTCCAGTTTATTGGCGTTCATGAACTGGTAAAACTTCTGCACCTGTTCGAAAGCCGTTTCAAGCTGCTTCGGGTTCTTTTCGGGACTTAACTTTTTCATGTTTTTATTATACCTGCCTCAGGGTGCCCGGTTCAGGGTTCGCGATCGAACCCTGAACCCGGGCGGCAGTTCCCTATTTTTTTACCGGCTGGCCGGCCGGATGTCCGCCCTGCAGGAGAACTTTCCGGGAAAGCCTGATCTTGCCGTTGTTGTCCATATCTATCACTTTCACCTGCACTTCCTCTCCCATCTTGAGGACGTCGCCTACTGTGCGCACGCGCTGGACGTCTATCTCGGAGATGTGCAACAGGCCTTCCTTGCCCGGCAGGATCTCGATGAATGCGCCGAAGTCGACTATGGAGACGACTTTGCCGGTGTAGATGGTTCCTATTTCCACTTCCATCGTGTAGTAACCCACCATCGTTTTCGCGGCTTCGAGGCTCGCGCGATCCGTGCAGGAGATGAAGATCGAACCGTCGTCGTCGACTTCTATGTCGGCGCCGGTCTTTTCGATTATTCCGCGGATATTCTTTCCGCCGGGGCCTATGAACTGGCCTATCTTCTCTTTGGCGATATGCATCTTGGCTATGCCGGGGGCGTACTTGGAGATGTCGGTTCTCGGGGCGGGCATATACTTTTCCATAAGGTCGAGGATATGGTTCCTGCCGCGGGTCGCCTGCTCAATGGCTTCGCCCAGTATGTTCAGCGGTATGCCGGTAGCGAGCTTCACGTCCATCTGGAAAGCGGTTACGCCTTTCCTGGTGCCGGTCAGCTTGAAGTCCATATCGCCGAAGTGGTCTTCGAATCCGGAGATGTCGGAGATGACGGCGTGTTTGGAGCCGTCGGTGATGAGGCCCATGGCTATACCGGAGCAGGCCGCTTTCATCGGCACGCCCGCGTCGAACATCGCCAGCGAGCCGCCGCAGACGGAAGCCATGGAGGACGAACCGTTGGATTCCAGGATGTCCGAGACGATCCTGATGGTGTACGGAAATAAGTCCTCCGAGGGCAGCAGCGGCGCGAGCGCGCGTTTGGCGAGGGCGCCGTGGCCTATCTCCCGCCTGCCGGGGCCCCTGTCGGGGCGGACTTCGCCGGTGGAATAGCCGGGGAAGTTGTAATGCAGCATGAATTTATCCAGCGACCGGCCTTCCAGGTCGTCCAGGATCTGCTTGTCGGCCGGGGTGCCGAGCGTTACCGTAGCCATGGTCTGGGTCTGGCCCCTGGTGAACACGGCCGAGCCGTGTGTCCTGGGGAGGAAGCCCGCCTGCATGGTGATATTGCGGATCTCGTCGGTTTTTCTGCCGTCGGCGCGGCGGCGCTGCTCCAGGATCTGGGCTCTTGAAAGGCCGTAAATTACCTCTTCCATCAGGGTCTTCACCTGGAAAGAAACGGTTTTTTCTTCCGGGAATTTCTCGGCCATTTCCTTGATGAGGCCGTCTTTGACCTCGGAGATGGTGTTTTCCAGGACTTCTTTGGAGGGGAAAGACGCCAGAAGCTTCTCAATAGCCGGTTTACCCTTGGCTTCCACCGCGGCCTTTATCTCCGGTTTTATAACCGGCGCCGGAACCGCGGTTTTGGGTTTCCCGCAGGCTTCGCGGAGTTTTATCTGCAGATGGCAGAGCTTATCCAGTTCGGGTTTGCAGAGTTCCATGGCGGCGATGAGGTCGGAGTTGGGGATCTCTTTTCCCCCGCCCTCGCACATCAGTATGCCTTTGAGAGTGCCGGAGATGACGAGCTCAAGCTCGGCTTCCTGGCGCTGCTCCAAAGTCGGGTTAAGGACGAACTTGCCGTCGATCTTGCCTACCCTGGCGGCGGCCACGGGGCCGTTGAACGGGATGTCGGAGATCATCACGGCGGCGGCGGCGGCGTTGATCGCCAGCACGTCGGAATCATTCTGCCCGTCGCTGGACATGACCAGGGAGACGACCTGGGTCTCGGTGTTGAAGTATTCCGGGAAGAGCGGCCTTAAAGTGCGGTCCGAAAGCCTGGACGCCAGGACTTCTTTCTCGCGGGCCTTGCCTTCCCGTTTGAAGAAACCGCCGGGGATCTTGCCGGCCGCGTAGGTTCTTTCCTTATAATCCACGGAAAGGGGCACGAATTCCGGCGGATTGTCCTTGGGCTTTTTGGCCTGGACGCAGGAGGCCAGCACCATGGTCTCGCCGCAGCGCGCCATTACGGAGCCGCCGGCCTGCTTGGCCAGAAGCCCGGTTTCGAACGAAATTATCTTATCTCCGACCTTTTCTTCAAGGCGGACTATTTTGGGTTCTGTCATTGGTATTATTTCCTTAAGCCTAGTTGCTTGATCACTTTTTTGTATTCTTCCCGGTTGACCCTTTCGAGGTAGGTGAGGAAGTGTTTTCTCTTGTTAACGAGAATGGCGAGGCCCCTCTTGGTGGAGTGGTCTTTGGGGTTGGTGGTGATATGTTTGGCCAGGTACTGGATCCTTTCGGTCAGCAGGGCCACCTGCACTGACGAAGAACCGGTATTGACCGGGTTAGCGGAGAATTTCTCCACTATTTCTTTGGTTTTCTGTTTGGTTGTCGGCATTTTGTTCTCTCTTTTTTAAGATTTTTATCTTAAGTCCATTATAGGAATTCCGGGCGGGTAAGTCAATTCAGCGAAAAGGAGCCTGGCTCTTTTGCCAGGCTCCTTTTTGAACAATTGCCGGTTCTGTCAGGTTAGAACTTGAACGTAAGGCCCAGGTCGTAAGCGTCCTCGGAGAGCTTGGACTTGATATTTATGGCGCCGGAGCTGTCGGTTTCGCTTATGGTCTTTTCAAAGGCTTTCTTGTAGCCCAGGTTCAGCGTGAACCTGGGAGAGAATTCGTAGCCTACGCCCAGCGTCATGTGGTTCTCCACCACTGCGGGGAAGCCGATGACGCGGAAATACTCGTAGTTGAAGTTGTTCATGACTTTGCCCTGCACGTTGGTGTTTCCGGCGGAGTTGAAAGCGGCGTGCTTCTTTACCGGGTTCTTGCCGTAATTCCAGCCGGCGCGCAGCGTTACTTTATCGATGGCTTTGTTCTGGACGCCCAGGCCGTAAACGGTCTGCGATTCCCAGTCGAAGTCCTTGCCGTAGCCGTCGGTGTTTGCCCAGTCTACATACTTTATGTCCGCGGAAAGAATCCATTTATCCAGGCCTTTGTACGAAGCGCCAACTCCGTACTGGGCCGGATTTTCCAGTTTGAGCGTGTCGAAAGTTCCGTTCATATCGAAGTCGTAAACGCGCTCATGAGCCACATTCTGCGGGGTCACGTAGACGAGGCCGAAGTCCCACAGCCCGTATTGATAGCCCGCTCCAAGGCGCGCGCCAATAGCGTAGTTATGGGCAAGGCCGGAGCCGAAGTCGGCGGCCTGATAGTCAATGTCAAGTCCGGCGCCGTAGGAAAAAGCGCCGTATTTACAAGAGAGGGCCGGGATGAATTTCATGACGGACACCTTGGTATTCATCTTTCCGGTCACATCCTTGTTCCTGTAATCCACGCCCATGCCGGTCACGCCGTAAGCGGCTATGCCGAAGTTCATTTTGTCGTTTATCGGGTTGGAGAGGCCGATGGCCGGCACGGCATAGGCCTCGTCCTGGCTGGTGGCCTTCCAGTTGCCCGGCATACCGCCGCCTGAAGGAGCCAGCACAGTCGCTTTCACCGTGGGGATAAAGTAGGTGCCGGCGAAGTTGAACTGCGAGCCGGAGATCTGCGAGAGCCCGGCCGGATTCGAGAAGATAGCGCTGATGGCGTCCTGGGGGGCCGCTATGCCGGTGCCGCCCATGGCGCGCGACGTGGGGCCCACGCCGATGAGATTGGTTCCGTTAGTGGCGAAACCGCTGGACGAGAGGCCGGCTACTAAGAAAGCCGCCGCTAAAATACCTGCCGATTTTTTCATTTACATTTCCTCCTGTAAGTTCACCGAATTTAAAAAACCTTTAGCCTTCAGCCTTTATCCTTAAGCCTTTCCCTATATGAACAGTGATGCCTTGCTGGTACCGGCCTCGGCCAGGAACTTGGCTACGCCAGCGCTCTTGAGGTTGGGATAGTCTATCATCTCTTCCAGCTTGTAGCCCATAAGATCCATGCTCATCTGGCAGACATAGATCTCCACTCCAGAGTCGGCGGCAACTTTCATCAATTGCCCGAGGCTCATCACGTTGTGTTTTTTCATTATTCCTTTTATCATGGCTTTGCCCATTCCGCCCATGTTCATCTTGGAGAGTTTTGTGCCGTCCGCTCCGTTGGGGAGCATCAGTTCGAACATTTTTGAGACCGCGTCCTTGGAAACCGTCTTCTTAGGGTCTTTCAGCGCGGAGATGGACCAGAAAGTGAAGAACATCACAACTTTCTCGTACATCGCGGCCGCGCCGGTGGCGATGATGAAAGAGGCCAGCAGTTTGTCCAGGTCCCCGCTCATCACCACCATGGAGAGTTTGTCCTGCGGGGCATTGGCTTTCAAAGTGTCCACTTCGCCTTTCAGGGCTTCCAGTTTCGCTTCCAGTTCTTTTAGATCGGCCATTTGTTTTCTCCTTTATCCTCAATTATTCTCAATGCGTATAATCCATAATTTTTATCTTTTCCCCCGCTTTTTTAGAGATCGCTTCTTTCATTGTTTCCCGGTGCGGGCAGGGGAAGCCTATCGGGTTCCCGTTCTTTATGCAGGAGGCCAGGACTATTATTTCCACGCCCCGCTCGATCATAACGGCGGCCCGGGAGACGGCGCGCTTGCCGGGGCAGCCGCCGCAGGAGACAAAAGCGGCCACTTCCACCGGCCCCGTTTCGGCGAAAGAGCCTTTGCCCATAGCGGCGAATTTAAAGTCCGTAGTGCCGGGACATATATCCTCGGTCTGCTGACAGCGTATGATCCCGGCTTTTTTCATATTTTTATAAACTGAAAGCCGTACCGGCCTCAGCCTCCTTTTTAATATGCTGGAAATATATGGCCAGCGGCCTGAAGAAAATATGTATCCACTTGGTGAACGGCACTATCAGGATTATCCATACCGTTTCTATGGCGATATTTATCCTGTAAAGCTGCGCAAGCAGAGGGTTCTCCGGGCCGTAGGCTACATTGGTGAAATGAGTGGCCAGTGTGGAAAGGCCGATGAGGAACAGCATCGTCACGAACAGCCAGTCGCTCGGATGCGAGAACTTGGAGGATTCCCTGCGTTTGAAAACGCGCCGCAGAGACATCGAACCGCCGCCTATTATTATGGAAAGTCCGGCGTACCAGACCAGCAGACTGACCGGCCCGAACGGTGTGTAACGCTCATTCAGCGGCTCCAGCAAATGCAGGTTGGAGATCAGCAGCGTCAGCGTGTAGCCGCTCATCACCAGCAGATGGGAGATCCACCGCCACCAGTCGGTTTCCTCGCAGCCGGTGAAGTTCGCCTGCGTGAAGCCGTGGTAAAAAGTTTCGTAGATGTGTTTCGGTTTGAAAGTGAGCGCTATTTTGCCAAGCGGTTTTACTATTATATGCCGGTACATATTCAGGACATAGCCGCCCAGCGCCAGCGTGACGTATACCGGAAAAGCCATTTCTATTTTTGCGGCCAGCGCGCCGAAATCCCCGGTGTAGCGGTTGAACAGGACGACCAGCGCCGCAAAAAGCCCGGCCGCCAGGGAAATCTGAAGATAGCTGTTTTTATAGAAGATCTTTGAGATCCCGGTTATGTCGTACCTGGCTATCAGGTAGCGTCTCAGCGCCATCATATACTCTCCGGGGCTGGCTTCGCGCGGGCAGGTCTGCGAGCATTCGCCGCAATAGTAACAGTGCCAAGGCTCCACGGCCGAAATTATTTTATCTTCCAGCCCCACCTGGCCGCAGCGTATCAGGCGCCGCGGGAAAGAGGCGTCCTCTTTGGCAAGCGGGCAGACGGCGGTGCAGTTGCCGCAGTTGAAGCAGGCTGAAATATCGAAAGCGCCGTACTTCCTGATTTCTTCCAGCAGTTCCGGGTTTACCCGCGTCATTTAGTCTCCCCGTTTTTAAGAACGTATCTGGGGTACGCGCCGCGGCCGGGGAGATCCTCCACCTTGCCGTATTTACGCAGGCCTGTCAGATGCCACAGCGCTTTATCGGCGGCAAGGCCGGCGGCGGCCGCGATTTCCGGCACGGATTTAGGCCCGTCTTTCAGCGCGTCCAGTATGGCTTTCTGCGCCTTGTTCTGGGCGGCCACATAGTCGCGCAGCTCCTTTGCGACCGGCCCTTTCGTGTCGTTAAGTTTTTTCAATTGTTCCGCGATTTTTTCTTTGCCCATAGCTCCGTCCTTTAGCCTTCTTTTCCTATCGCGTCAACCATAGCGTCGAACTGATCCAGCGTCCAGCCGGCCACGTCTATGGCGCGGACCGGGCAGACAGCCACGCAGGCGCCGCAGCCCTTGCAGAGCGCGGGATTCACCTGGGCGAGCTTTTTCCCGTTCTTTTCGGTCATCATCAGCGCGCCCTCGTAGGAGCACTCGGCTGGACAGAGGCCGCAGCCGGTGCACTTCGCTTCGTCCACCACGGCTACAAAAGGTTCCAGCGGTATATCTGGTTCCGCCAGCAGTATGGCGGCCTTGGCGGCGGCTGTGGCCGCGGCGGCGGCGGTTTCTGTGAGATCCATAGGGGCCTGGGCCGTGCCTGCGATGAATATTCCGGAGTTCGCCGCTTCCACCGGGCGCAGCTTGGGGTGCACTTCCTGCAGAAAGCGGTCGGCTCCGACAGCCAGTTTCATCTGCGAGGCCAGGAACTTTATATCGGAGGGCATCATGCCGGTTACCAGCACCAGCAGATCCGCCTTTATCTCTAGTTCCTCGTTCCAGGTGAGTACGTCTTTCACCTTCACGGTATGAGCGACGCGCGCTGATTCCACTATCGGTTGATCGGTTTCGGCATGGCGGAAGAAAATCACTCCGTCTTTGGAGGCTTTCTCGTAATAATCCTCGTGCCGCATGCCGTAGGTGCGTATGTCGCGGTAGATATCGTAAATTTGCACGGCGGGGTATTTTTCTTTTACCTGGTTGGCGGTGTAGAGCGCGGAAGTGCAGCAGACGCGGGAGCAGTAGTCGTTGACCTTGCCGTCGGCCTGGGGCTGGTTAACGCCTTCTATCTGGCGGGAGCCCACGCAATGGATCAGGGCCAGGCTTTTTATTTCTTTGCCGGCGTATTCCAGGCGGCCGGCCGGGGAATTCTTCAGCAGGGTTATCAAGTCCGGGAGGGTGACCACATTGGCTGCCTCGCCGAAGCCGAACTCGCCTTTGTGCGGCTTGTAATGCTCGAAACCGGTGGCCATGATGACGGCGCCGGCTTTTATCTGCGCCATGCCGCCGTCGGATTTTTTGAAATTTATCTTAAAGTTGCCGACAAAACCGCCGACGAAGTCTATTTCCGCGCCCGTATGCACGGTGATCAGCTTCTCCGCGGCCACCAGATCTTCGAATTTTTTAAGCACGGAGGAAGCCTGCTCGCCGGAAGGATATACTTTGCCCAGTTCCAGGAGTTTTCCCCCGAGGCGCGGGGCTTTTTCTATTATCACGGCTTCAAGGCCTTTGCCGGCGGCCGCCAGCGCCGCTTTCATGCCGGCCGCGCCGCCGCCGATGACGGCCACGCGGGGCTCGGCGGCCACGCGTATGGCGTTGAGCGGATCCTGCCGCAGGACCTTTTCCACTCCGGCTTGCGTCAGTTTTACGGCCTTGGCGGTGGCGCCTTCGTGGTCGGCCTTGTGCACCCAGCTGACCTGCTCCCGGATGTTGACGTGCTCGTAAAGATAGGGGTTTATGCCGGCGCGCTGAAGGACGCCCCGGAAAGTCAGCTCGTGCAGACTGGGCGAGCAGGCGGCCACCACCACGCGGTTGACGCCCAGCTTCTTTATATCGTCGATGATCAGATCCTGGCCGTTGGAGGAGCACATGAAAGCGTACTCGCGGGCCACGGCCACGCCGGGGTATCTGGCCATTTCGGCGGCCACTTTTTTTACGTCCACGACATCGGAGATGTTGCCGCCGCAGTGGCAGACATAGACGGCCGTTTTCGGGGCCTGCCGGTAATTGTCTTTTGCCGCCTCGTCCTTTATATTCTCTTCCATCACAGTTTCCTTATATAGTTGGCGGCCTCTATGGCGGCGGAGCCCGCGTCGACCACCGAGTCGGGGATGTCGCGGGGGCCCTTGACCACCCCGGCCGCGAATACGCCGGCGCCGGCGGTAACGGCGGAGGAGATGTTTTCGTCCGAGAGCTTGACGAAGCCGAAGTCGTTTAATTCCGCGCCGAGGTGGAAAGAGGAAACGTCGCAGCCGGGTATGAGGCCCTGCGAGAGCACCACCAGGTCGTGCTTTACTTCCTCGGGGGCGGAAGTCCCCTCCTGGCGCTCTATGCGCACTATGGGATTATGCCCGGCGTCCTCCGTGACGCGCGCCACTTTGGCTTTTACGAAGCTGATCCCCATGGCTTTGGCGTTGTTGTAAAACTGCTCGTAGCCTTTGCCGAAGGCGCGTATATCCATGTAGTAGATGGTGATATCGGCCGTCGGCAGCGAGCCGGTAAGGAGCGTGGCCTGTTTTATGGCGTACATGCAGCAGACGCGCGAGCAGTACGGCACGCCGATGCTTTTGTCGCGGGAGCCTGCGCATTGCACATAGGCCACGGAATCCGGAACCTTGCCGTCCGACGGGCGCAGTACGCGGCCGTAGGGGCCGTGCGGGGCCAGCAGGCGTTCGGCGGCCATCGGGGCCAGAACATTCGGCAGATTCCCAAGACCATACTGCTTTTTGGCGGTCATCGGCGTGGTTTCGTAGCCGGTGGCGAGGATCACCGCCCTGGCTTTTATCTCCAGCGGCGAGGGTTCCTGGAGGAAGTCTATGCAGTCCTTGGGGCAGACGCGGGCGCAGGCGCCGCAGCGTATACAGTGCTCCGGGTACATGACCGGGAACTGCGGTATGGCGTTGGTGAACGGTATGGAGATGGTTTTCTTGACGCCGAGGCCCATTTCAAACTCGTCAGGCAGGCAGACGGGGCAGACTTCCTCGCAGCGTTTGCAGGAGATGCATTCTTTTTCATCCACATAGCGGGGTTTGCGGGTGACCGCGGCGGTGAAAGTTTTTCCTTCGCGCTTTATTCCGTCCACTACGCTATAGGTGAAAGCCTGTATGCGCGGGTGATGGGAGACCGAGGCCATGCGCGGCGTGGTTATGCAGCTGGCGCAGTCCAGCGTCGGGAAGACCTTGCTTAGGGAGATCATCTTGCCGCCTATGCTGGGCGACTTCTCCACTATGGCGACCGAGAAGCCCTGGTCTGCCATGTCGAGCGCAGCCTGCAGGCCGGCTATGCCGGAGCCCACGACCAGCGCGTCTACCTCTATCTTTTCCCCTGCAATCATGACGCGGCCACCGCCTTTTCCATTTCGGAGATTTCTTTGAGGAAAGCCGCCCGGCATACCGTGCAGATGGTCGTGAGTTTGAGGCGCGCGGCGGGTATGCCCTTTGCTTTCATTTTTTCGTAGACGCGGGCCACGCGGGCGGCAAGGCGCGGGTAGGCGCCCTCATACGGGCAGTCGGAGCCGGAGGACATGATAATGATCCCGGCTATACCTTTGTCGAAAGCCCGGAGGTAGAAGTCTTCGGGGAACATGACGGGATCCGGCACGCGTATTATGTAGGTATTGGCGCCATAAGCGAGCCTGGCCTGGCCCACGGCGTTGGCGCCGGGGTAGGAACTGTGGTTAGTGGTGATAATTAATATTTTCCTGGAAGACATACGGTATGTAAACGCTATCTATCGATTACCGGATACTGGATACCGCTTACCGCTTTGGCGGTTATTTCTTTCGGATGACGAAAAGGCTGTCGTGGCCGTCGCGTTCCAGCACGCCCAGGTACTCGTGGCCTGTCTTGGCGCACCAGGCGGGGATGTCCTCGCGGCTGCCTTTGTCGCCGGAAAGTATCTCCAGCACTTTGCCCACGGCCACGCCGGCTATGCCCTTTTTGGCTTCCAGCAGGGGTCCGGGACAGGCCATCGAGCGCGCGTCCACGGTCTTATCGGCTTTTATCTGGCTAAGGTCCATATTATTCCTCCAGCGCTAAATATCGAAGTTGGGACAGTAAAGTTTCTTTATCCTGGCTATCAGATTCGCCAGCCTGGGGTCTTTTATACTGTAGAAGATGCGGTTGGCGTCGCGGCGCTTACCGATAAGCCCCCGGTCGGTGAGAACGCGCAGATGCTGCGAGATATTCCCCTTTGTCGTGCCGAGCTTTTCCATCAGTTCGTTTACGAACATTTCCCTCTTCAGCAGCATACATATTATCAGAAGGCGGGAAGGGTGGGCAATGCTGGAGAGCGTGCGGGCGATCCGCTCGGCCTTGGAAAGCACGGCTTTGTTCATATATAGTAGTTTAGGATATTCTAAACTACCTTGTCAACAACTCCGGCGGACTATTTTATGCTCCAGTAGCCGCCGGCTTCCGTTTTCTTTATCCGGGCCGAGTTTCCATTGACCTCTACGTGCTCATAGACCGAGGAAGTCTCTTCCCTCTTTATGTTCTTCCGGTAGATCCGGCTCCGGATCGCCATATTGTAGGAGGCGGTATATATGCCGTTCCCGTCTCCCACTATCTGCAGATTGGATAGTTCCACGCTTATCTCGTCGAAGAGGCGGAAGATCCGGGTGAACTGCTCGTTGAGATCCGCGGCGGTGACGCCGTCCCCCGCGCTCCAGTCGTCGGAGACGAAAGACATGACTCCGGCGGCGTTCCTGGATTCGTACGCGTTTTCAAAATTTTCGTACATTTTTTTTACGATCGCGAGGCCCGGATCGCGCTTGTCCTGCGCTTCCGCCAGTTCCTTTATTCTCCTGGCTTCCGTCAGGGCTTTGCCGGCCGGACTGTCCCAGAAAGCCGCGATGGTTTTTTCAAGTTCATCCCGCCTGATCCCGGCCTGTTTCGTCCAGAATCCGGTGCGTTCCAGAAGCGGGGCCGATCCCGATCCGAAAAGGGGCGCTTTCCTTACTTCTTCTATTATTGCCCGCGTTTCCTCATCGGCTCTTTGGGAGGGCTCGAATATTTTCGCGATCTCGGCGGCGTACCGTATGGAGTCCATCTTTTCAAGATAGGCAAGGTCTTTTGAAGTGTTGTTCTTGAATTCTGAAATGGCCTTCCCGTAGGCCGAAACCAGCTTGTCACTCTGTTTTTTCAAGTATTTGAGAGCGTCTTCGGCTCCGAACATCAGCGCCGCTCCCGAGATCCTTTCGGACTGCCAGCCTTCAGTTCCGGAGAGATCCGGAGAATATTCGGCGGTTTTTTTAAGGATGGAATCCATGGCGTCTTTATGGGCTTTGTTCTCGGCCATATAGCGTATCGTGCTCGCTTCCGTCATAAGCGGAGCCATGGACATCGCGTTTATCTCGGTGAATCTGCCGAGAAGGTCGTTGTAAAGTACGGTTCCCGCCCCGGAAGCTTTTTCCATCGCTGAAAAGGCCGGTTTGGCGGCCGCGATCCTGGCTTCCAGATCCGCGAGATCGTATTTCCCGTCATAGGAAAACTCGGTCACGAAGTCGTAGGGCAGGGCGTTTACGACCTCGGCCTTTTTGGCGAATTCTTCCGTTATTTTCCGCAGTTGGGAGACCACCTGCGGTTTGTAATCTTTGAATCCCTGTAATTTGGCCGCGTATGACTCGGCGAAACTTCTGGCTTCCGCGTAGATCGCGTCCTTTTCGCCGGCCGCTTTTGAGGACAGGTTCCGGAATCTGGATTCGAGCCCCTCGGTCGCCGTCGTGTACACTTCTATGTACTTTAACGGCGACGCGTAGTAAGAGGTCCAGAGGGTCATGTTCTTTACGTTCTCCGGCTCGCTTACGTAAAACCCCAGGGGCCTGTAAGTGTCGTAAACCGACTTCCACTGCGCGGTATAGCCGGAGATATTCGTTATTAGTGGTTCTATCCGGGTTTTTATCTCGTTTTTCCGGTTTTCAAGGTACTCCCTGTACTTTTTGATATGATCGGCCTCGTATCCGGCGGAGTTTTCCAGACTTTGCATATTGCTGTAAGTTCTGGACGCGGTGAGGCTCTCTTCTAGATAGATCAGGGAGTAAAGTATATCCTTCACTTCGTCCGTGCCGTCATATCTGGCGGTTCTGTACAGCCCTTCAGGTTTTTTGAAAGAATTCCAGGCGTCCTCCGCCGCTTTTGCTTCGCTGTTGATCCTTATTTTCAGGGACTTTATATAATTGTCGATGGATTCCTGTATCTTTCTCTTTTTTTCCACGGGATCGTCTTTCGGCCCTATGGGAGCGGGCGGCACTTCCGCGGGCCGCGTTATGTTGGTGTCTACGAGGCCGGACGCCTCTATCTTTTTCATCTTCTCGGCTGTTTTTTCGGCGTTCTTCTTCTCTTCTTCTTTCCTTATCGCGGCCTGGTTGTTTAAAAAATCCCCTTTCTTCTTCATTTCGTCCAGCTGATTGGACAGGTATTTAAGCTGGTAGTCGTTCTTTTCTATCTCGCTTTCCATGTCGAAGATCATTTGTCTCAGCTCGGGGAGTTTGTCTTTGAGAGTCCTTCCGTCGGATTCGTCCTGTATGAGCTGCCGCGCTTTGAGCAGAATTTCAATATTGTCCCGGGAAAGCTGGCCGCCAAGTTCGTTCTGATCCGCCTTATTGAAGATGTATGTCCCTACTTTTACGGCGTCGCTGTAACCCGGAACCCCGGCGGCTTCCTTGGCGCCTTCCACGGCCGCTTTCCCCGCCACCCATTTTAACGCGGCCTTGCCTCCTTCCTTGGCGACCACGGCGGCGCCTCCGGTGACTATCCCTACGGCCGTGAAGCCCACGTCCACGACCTTGCAGGCCTTGGCGATATTGTCCCGCTGGATCATTTCCTCCACCGAGATCTTCGCCTGGCTGAGCCTGTTGAGGACTTCGTAACTGGAAGATTGGGTCTTTATTTTTTCTTTCAGGGCTTTGTGGGCCGTATTGGCTTCAAGGGAAAGCTGCGCAAGCTGATCCTGGGCGTCCGAGTACGAGACAGGGGATACATAGGCGGCGAGGTTCCCGCCGCCGCATAAGAACAGTATGGAAAAAAACAACGCTTTCACAAAGCCCCCGTAAGACCTCAAAATTTCTTCACCTTGAAAGTCACGGTCTCGTCGGTCGCGCTGGGCATGGAAACGGGTTCCACGCAATAGAACTCCGCGTTTAAATGGAAGCAATAGGCGTTTCCGGTGACCACGGCTATGCTGCCGGCGGCGGCGTAGCCGGCCAGGTCTTTTACTTCGGCGGAAGTCAGGTAGTAGAGCGATTTACTGAATCCTTTCGATTGAGTGGGAGACGAGTAGCCGATCCCGCTCGTCCAGTCATAAAACCAGACGTCCAGGCCGGGGCCGCAGGATTTTTCCCCCGTTGAAAATCTGTACGACGGGAACGTCCCCGAACACGTATGGGTGACGGTCTGCATCCCGCCGCCAATGTCTCCGGTTTCGTCAAGAACAAGGTTTGAGGCCGTATTCCCGGCCACTTCTCCGGTCGCCACATTGGAAGCGTCGGAAAGGCCGAATACCAGCGGCTGCTTCATGCTGTAAAGCGCGAGTTTTCCCTCCTTGGAATCGAATACGAATTCCGTTATCCCGGTGTCCTGGCTGGAGGCGCCGCTTTTGTTGACGAAAACCATCCGGTTGTAGGTTATGGAAACGAAAACCCTGCCCTGCGAACCGGCGGCGACGTTGTTGATGGCGTAACGCATCGTGATATTGCTCAGGGCGTCGAAATCCCTTTTTACGGCGCGTTCCAGGATGGCCTTGTCGCCCGCGAAATTCTCCCCCACGCCGGCCATGAAAGCGGACAGATTCTCGCTGTCGTATGCGGCGAACAGCGCGTCCAGCGTTTCCCTCACCTTGGCCTGGATGTTTTCCTCCGAAAGCGTTAATTCCTTGCGGGTTTCCTCCACCTTGTTGGTCTTGCCGGCGGTATCGGTGACCTCCAGATACATCACATAGGTCTTGCCTGTTTCGGGCTTGAACTGGTATTCGAACGTGCCGTTGTCGGCGAATTTCAGGTCCTGCCAGGTCGCCTTATCGTCCAGGGAGATCCTTATGGAACCGACGGCGCTCTTGCCCACGGAGGCTTTGCCGTTGAGTTTCAGCGTCCCATCCGGGCCCAGAGTTTCTTTGAATAATTTTATCTTGGCGCCGGTTTCGTCCACCGGGATCTTGTTGATCTGCAGATATTTAAGCCCTACCTCATCGTTGGATTTTCCGAAGATCCACCACTTGGCGTCGGCAGAAGCCGATATCGCTAATATTGTTGCAAGTATCAAAATAATTTTTTTCATGATCAGTTATCTCCTTATTTACCGCCATAGGCCTTAGGCCATAAGTCATAGGCAGAAACATTCCGATTTTTCAAACCTCTAAAACGAGGTGTTTATCCCGACGGTTACGCTTTTTTCGCGGAAGTTGCGCGAAGCGGTGGAAAAGGAAAAGTCGTTTAGGTTCGCGCGCAGGAAAATGGCGGAATCGTTCAGCTTCGCCATCAGCTTCGGGCGCCAGTAGGCGTTGAAAGCCGCGAAAGACTTAGTGGAGTCGTCAGTTCCGGCTTGTGATTTTCTGAGCATATTCTGGCCGAACCTCAGATCGCCGGTCAGAGCGGCGTCCGGAGCCTCCAGGCCGAGACCGAGAGAGTACTCGTACAGTTTGTCGGTTTCGTCCGCAAGCTCGTCCTTCGAGTACCAGGTGCCGAGATTAACGGAGGGCTTAAGCACGATGGCTTTCAGCTGGTGGCGCGAGTTAAGGGAGGTATTAAAATTTACTTCTTTCGCGTCGCGCACCGCGGTTTTTGTCCTGTAAAGCGTATAGCCCAGGTTGGTGTCGGAGTCCAGAGCTCCCAGGCGGTCGCGGTAGTTCACGTTCATGTAATGATCCGCGCCGCTGGAGCCCGCGCCGTACTTGCGGTCGAATTTATAAGAGAGGTCCGCGAAAGAATAGGGCCGGGAAGAGAAAGGTTTTTTTATGGCCGCGGAAATTTCCGGCTTCCAGTTCCTGGTCGTTCCCGCGGCTTTGGCGCCGTCGAGGTTGTTGCGGTACCAGAGCAGGCCCGGGGTCAGCGTGATCTGTTTTGTGTACTTGTAGCGCCACTTTGTTTTGACCTTGCGGCGGTCCGGACTGGCCGCGCCCAGGGCCGAAAAGAAATCCGGTTCCACGTTTTCGTATTCTATGGAGACGCGGCTGGGGTCGGCGTCGCCCACCAGCTCTATGCGGGCCGCGTTGCCTTTTGACGAGGTTCTGGCCGCGCCGGCGGAAGCGGAGAGATCCATATCGGACAGGGCGTATTCGCCGGCGGCGGTCAGGCCCGGCATTGGCGCATAATTAAAATCTAAAGCGTAATTTTTAGCGTTGTAAAGCGGATCCGTCGCGTTTATCCGTCCGGTGTCCCTGGCTGATACGGCGCTCAGGCCGGCCCAAAAGCCGTCGTTAACGTTCTGTTTAAGGCGCAGTCCCGCGGCCTGCCTGCTTACGGCGCGGGTAGCCGGGTCTTTCCAGACGCTGTCCCAGCGGGGATACGCCCAGCCCATTACAGCCGTCACTTCCGGCAGTTTGGTTCCGTCTTTCATGAAACGGTACGAGCCGCCTTTGAGCGAGGTTGCCAGCGTGTACTGCGAGAAAGATTCGAACACGTCTCCCGCGGTTATGGTGTGGACGCCGTTGGCGGCGCGGCCCTGGATATTTGTAAGGGAAACCTTTTTCGCGTCGTTGCGGAGATCGTCCGTGGCTTTTGCGCCGGCGGTATAGTTGTAGTTCCAGCCCCTGGCCGTCTTGCCGGAGCCGTAGAGATTAAGCACTTCGAGGTAATTGAGCCCCTCTGTCAGAGAGGAGGCGCTTTTGCCGGCTCCCGTGACGCTGTTGTTCGTGAATGAAAGTTCGTTCGAGGCGTGGAATTCGTTTTCAGCTCTGGCAACCTGCGCGCAGAAAACAAGGCACAGGGCGGAAAGCAAGGCGGCGTTCTTTTTCATTATGCGTTCTCCGTATCGGGGGCGTCGCTCAACGTATCAATAATAAGTAATTCCTTAGGGTATGTCAAACCGTCTTCGGGATTGGGATTGTGAATTGAAAATTTGTTATTATAAGTGTGCTTTTTAACCAGCTTGAGCGGGGTGTTTTTATGTCAGCAGCCAAGATAAGCGCCAACAAACTTTCCGCGTTCCTGGATAAGTCTCCCGGCCTGTTCACCAAAAAGGATCTCGTTTCTTTTATCAAAGCCAACGGCATCAGAATGGTCAATTTCCGTTATATCGCCGGAGACGGCCGGCTGAAGACCCTCAACTTCGTGATCAACGACGAGAAATACCTGGACAGGATCCTGTCCGCCGGGGAGCGCGTGGACGGCTCCAGTCTTTTCAGGAACATCGACGCTTCGTCCAGCGACCTTTATGTGGTTCCGCGTTACAGGACCGCGTTCGTGAACCCGTTTTCCGAAGTGCCGGCCCTGGACATTCTCTGTTCCTTTTATATGCCGGACGGCGGGCCGTTCGCGAACTCTCCGGCCGAAATCCTCCGCCGGGCCGAAAGCGAATTTAAAAAAACTTCCGGCTTCGAATTCCACGCCCTGGGGGAACTGGAATACTATATCATCTCCCCTAAGGATCCGCTTTATCCCATGAGCGCGCAGAAAGGATATCACGAATCGCAGCCTTTCGCCAAGTGGGAAGGTCTGCGCGCCTCCGCCATGGCCGCCATCTCCGAAGCCGGCGGCATGATAAAATACGGTCATTCCGAGGTCGGTTTCATACGCACCGGGGATTTTGAGATGAGCCAGCAGGAGATAGAATTTCTGCCTTCGCCGGCGGGCGACGCGGCCGACCAGCTGGCCGTGGCCAAGTGGATACTTTCCTCCATCGGCCGCAAGTACGGCGTCGCGCTTTCTTTCGCGCCCAAGATCTCCATCGGCCACGCCGGATCCGGCCTGCATTTCCATACCGCGCTGGTAAAGAACGGGCGGAACGCGATGATCGAAAAAGGCGGACTCTCTTCCCCCGCTAAAAAGGCCATCGCGGGGTTCCTGGCGCAGGCCAGATCCCTTACCGCTTTCGGCAACACGGTACCCACCTCTTATTTCCGCCTGGTGCCGCATCAGGAGGCGCCCATCAATATTTGCTGGGGTTACCGGAACCGTTCGGCGCTGGTGCGGGTGCCGCTCGGCTGGCTCAGGGCGGGCAATATGATAAAGGACGCCAACCCCCTGGCCGCGAAAGACGCGGCGCCGGTGGAACATCGCCAGACCGTGGAATTCCGGTCCGCGGACGGTTCCGCGGACATTCACTTGTTCCTGGCCGGCCTCTGCGTGGCCGCCAGGCAGGGCTTTATGATGAAGGATCCTCTCGGCTACGCGGAAAAACTGTACGTGGATAAGAGTATTTCCCAATCCGAATATAAAACCCTCAACGAGTCTCTTCCCAAACTGCCCGCCTCCTGCTATGAGTCCGCCCGGGAACTGGAAAAGGCGCGGGCGGTCTATGAAGACAAAAGCGTCTTCACCCCGGTAGTGATAGACGGGTTGATAAAACGGCTCAGGAGTTACGATGACCGCAATCTCAGCGAACGTCTCTACGGCAAGGAAGAAGAGATCAAAAAGCTCGTAGAGGAATTCCTGTATTGTTGATCCCTGAATTTAAACTTTCAGTCTTCCTGGAAAAACATGGACTTTCTTACCTCCCGCGGCAGATTGCTGGTATCGCTGGTTCTGCTGGCGGCTGTCGGGTTGGTCTTTCTGTTCCTGCATTTGCGTTTTTCTCCGGAAGCCGTCCGCGCCCGCGCGGAAAAAATGGTCGTAATATCGAGCGGCACCATTTCCGGCAGCCTGGACGACATCCTTAAACAGCGCGGTTTAGCGGACGCGGAACGCTGGCGCATCTCAAAGGCTTACTCTAAAATTATTAATCTGCGGCGCCTGCGGCCGGAAGACGGTTATACCATAGTTTTTTCCACCGCTTTGTGTTTCAGGCACATGGTCCTCGAGAAGGATTTCAGGCAGTACTTCGTGTTCCCGTCAACGGGCCCGGCTTACCTCGCCTATACCCGGGAAGTGCCGGTCAGCAGCGCTTCGGCCAGGGTAAGCGGCCGGATAAGCTCCTCGCTCTGGGAATCCATGAGCGCGCGGGGCGTGCCGCCGGATCTGATCCTTGATTATGCCGACGTGTTTTCCTGGTCCGTGGATTTCCTGACCGAAGTGCGCGAAGGGGACAAGTACGATCTCATCTATGAATACCGCGCCGCGCCCGACGGCAGGATCGCCTCAAAAAAGATCCTTGCCGCCGTTTACGAGGGCGCCGAGACGGGGCGTAAGATCGCCGCGGCGTGGGGCAAGGGATATTATGACGAAACCGGCGGATCGGTGCGCAGCCTTTTTCTGCGGGCCCCGTTGCACTATCGCCGTATTTCCTCTTACTTTACCTACCACCGTTTTCACCCCGTCTTGAAGTACGTACGGCCTCATCTGGGCATCGATTACGCCGCCCCGGCGGGCACGCCGGTCTCGGCCGTGGCCGACGGCACGGTCGTCTGCGCCTCGTGGAAAGGCGGCTTCGGGAATTATGTGGAAATAAAACATACCGCCGGTTATGTGACCGCTTACGGCCATTTGCGCGGATTCGCCAAAGGCGTCAGGCCTGGCCGCAGGATCGGCCAGGGCGAGGTGATAGGGTATGTCGGGGCGACGGGCATAGCCACCGGGCCGCATCTTGATTTCCGCGTGCGGCAGAACGGCGGCTTCATCAATTTTCTAAAAATGAAATACCGTTCAAGCGGGGGCCTGGGCGGAAAAGACCGGGCCGCCTACCTCGGCGGCCTCAAAACGCTGCTACCGGAGTATTTTTAATTTAATTTCGCGAATATCTTGAAAAGGGCGGAGGAATTCAAATACGTCAGGAATTGCCTGAACATCGGGACCAGTTCCACGGCGATCAGAACGATTATTATTATTTCCAGCCAGTGGCTGCGTTTGGAGTTTACTTCCCCCTGCAGGAGCTGGGTGATGTCCGCGAGGGTTTCCATCTTGCGGGAGATGCTTTTGCGCCAGTCGTCGAAACGGAACTGCTCGGAACAGGAACGGAAGACCGTGGCCAGGTAGGGGTCTCCCACGGTCTTAAGCGAGTTCTCTATCCTGCCCAGGAATTCGGAGAATTCTATATAACGCGTGCTGGAGTCTTCGGCTATGTCGGCGTAAAAATTCTTGAAGATATTCACCACACCCTCTTTCTTCTGGTCTATGGTGTCGTAAAGCTCGTCCAGTTTGAGGTTCAGCAGATCGTCGTAATACCGGAATTCCAGCAGATGGGTGAGCGAAAATTCTATGACATCCGCCACGTCCCGCTGGCCGTCCGGCTCTATGAGGAGCGCCGAGTTCCAGTCTATGACCGCAAGATCGTTCTCGGAGTACTGCAGGACGTTCTCGGTAATGAGATCCTTTGAGGTTTCCGACAGGGACTCCCGGCTTTCGGCCAGGATGAGAGAGGAGACGTCCGCTTTTTCAAGCAGTTCCCTGGGATTATCCACGCCGTCCAGCTTTTCTATGAAATAGGTGATGTAGTCTTCGTAGGCGTCCCATTCGGCGGGGCTTTTGACGGCGGGAAGGATCTTTTTTTTGAGTCCGTTCTTGGCGGCCGCGGCGGCCTTGTCTATTTCTTCCGAGGCTTCTATTCCGCCGGCCAGCTTTACAAGGCTGGCCCACGGGATCCCCTCCGGTACGGGCAATTCCAAAGTTATGGAAATGACGCCGTAGTTCCAGATGCGCGCGAAAACTTTGACGGAGAAATCGGCCCCGTTCAGGTTTAGCTGTGTTTCGCCCAATTCCACTTTAAGCGGAGCATCCTTTATAATTATCGCTTTGCGTGTGTCGGTGGCAAGCTTAAGCCGCAGACTTTTAGAATCTTCGCTTAAATGTTTTTCAGCCTGGGCCAGCAGGATCTCCCCGCCCACGTCAAAAACGCGGTGGACGAGAATGGATCCTTTTAAGATTTTAACGGACATAACTTAATTACAGACGCTCAGATCCCGACAATTCAGGATTCCGGATTGAAGATTCCAGATCGGCGGAATTTTTCTTCTCAATCTTAAATCTTGAATCTGCCCGGTATTTATTTGATCACTTCTTCGATGCCCTTGATGATGGCGTTGTCGAATTGCGGATCGTAGCCGGCCCACACGTTGTGGACGATATGTTCCTTTGTCAGCAGAAAAATAAAAGGCACGCCTTGGGTTCTGTACTGTCCGGCGGTCTCGCGCCCCTTGTAGGCTATAGGAAAGGTCAGGTTGAAATCCCTGGCGAAGCCGGCGGCCGCGGAAAGCTCGTCCTCCAGGCAGATGCCGATAACGCTCAGGCCCCTGGACGAGTACTTTTCGTGCATCTTTTCAATGAAAGGCGCGGCTTTCCGGCAGTAAGGACAACCCTCGGTGAAGAACATGAGCATTACGGGCTTGCCGCCGTACGAAGCCAGGTCAATGTCTCCGCCCTTGTAACCGGGGAGTTTGAAATAGGAATCTTTTTTGGCGTAGGCCTTTTCTTTCCCGGCGGCGCCCGGCGCTTTTGCGGCGTCGGCCGCCTGAACCCGGGACTCTATGGCCTGGCCTGCGGATCCGGGAACCTCTCTTTTTTTACAGCCTAAGCAGGTGAAAGCTATAATGCAGCCAAGCGATAATGCCAAAATCGGCGTTTTTCCCATTGTTGTCTCCTAAGGTTTAAGATCTTCCCCTACTATTGTATGATTTTTCTCAGGGCGTCCAAAACAAAATTTACGGAACAGCGCTTTATATGCGCGCGGTCATGACGGAAAGTCATGGTGAAAGTACGGGTTCTCAGATCTTTCCCGGTCACGGCGAAATAGACCAGGCCTACCGGCTTTTCTTTTGTCCCCCCGTCCGGGCCGGCTATGCCGGTTACGGAAGCCGCGTAATCCGTTTTGAAAAGGCGTCGGGCGCCTTCGGCCATCTCGGCCGCGCATTGCGCGGAGACCGCTCCGTGTTTCAGCAGCGTGCTCTTCTTCACGCCGAGGATCTCCGTTTTTGCTTTGTCGGAATAAGCGGTGACCCCGCCCATGAAATATTCCGAGCTGCCGGGGACGTCGGTTATGGCGTCGCCGGCGCCGCCGCCTGTGCATGATTCCGCCAGGGCTAGCGTGGCTTTCTTCTTTCTGAATAAAGTCCCAGTCACCTTTTCCAGCGTGTCGTCGCCGGCGCCATAGACCGCGTTCCCTAAGATTTTCCGGCAGGCTTTTTCGACGGTTGAAAGTTTTTTAGCGGTGTCGGCCGGGGTTTTGCCGGCGACCGTAAAATTGAACTCCAGGATGCCGGCGCCGGCCAGGATGGTGTAGTCGGCGTCCGGAAATCTGCGCATGACCGGTTTCAGAAGTTTTTCAGCCTGCGTTTCCCACAGGCCGGCGATCTTCAGGCGCAGCATTCTTACCGCGCCCTCCTTCAGTTTGAAGAATTCCTTTATCTCGCCGGGCACGAAAGCGTCGAACATCGGCCCCCACTCGTTCCCGGGGCCGGGCAGGACGACTATCATTTTTCTACCGGGAGTGAGGATCTGTCCGAAGGCGGTGCCGTTGGCGTTCTCCAGCATTTTGGCGCCGTCTATGATCCTGCACTGGTTCCTGAAATTGAGAGGCAGGACGGACAGGTTGTAGTTGTTTTTGAGTATCCGCTCCGCATATTTTGAGTGGATCAGTTTCCGGCCCAGTGCCTTTGCCACTCCCTGGCGGGTGAGGTCGTCAAAGGTCGGGCCCAGGCCGCCGCAGGTTATCACTAGATCGGCGTTGTTCAGGCCGCAGTTGACCATTTTGGCGATGGCTTTCGGATCGTCGCCGACCGAGTGTTCGCGGTGGATCCGGAAGCCGAGCGGGCGCAGCCGGGCCGAGAAAAGCGGGACGTAACTGTTGCTTTTAACGGAGACCAGCTCCGACCCCGTGCAGATAAGTTCCGCCTTTCTAAAGTTCATAGGGATATCAGGGAGCCTTTCCGTTCCCCCGCTTCTCATCTGAAAGGGGAACGTGTTTTTTTGCATATTCCAAAGCTGACGGCAGGATGTCTTCCTCATCTATCCAGAGATCCGGAGGAATTCCTTTTGACTCGCACACCTCGCCGCGATAAAGCGTTATGCCCTGCGCGAGATATATTTTAATCCGTGAATTGGGAAGCCGGTACGGATAAAGAGGGCCGAAAGTGTTCACGCCGCCTGAGTTTTCTCCCAATATTATCACCTGTTTGCCTAACCCTTTCAGGGTTTCCAGAAAACCTTCGCCGGCGGAAACGTTATACGCATCCGAAATGACCAGCAGCGTTCCCTCAAATTTCCCGGGAGCGGAGCCCGGCCACTCAAAAGTTTTCGGCTCCCAGTGCCTCCGCGCTCTTTCTTTTTCTTTCGACCGGAGTTCCGCTTCAGCCCGCTTTAAAAGCCCGCTTATGTGCTCTCTGGCGGATTTATCTCCGGCCTGAAAAAGTTCTTCTCTCAGATAATTGACCTTTCCCTGAAGAGTCGCTGGACTGACAAGAACGCTGACTGTCCTGTTCGGCCGGAGAACTCCGTTGGTGAGCCCGGAAAGCCATCGGATACCCCAACCGTCGCTTCCTCCCGCGGCGCCCCTCATATCCAGAATAATTACCGGACTTGACCGCACGGTTTCTGCCGACTGCACAAATTTTTCCAGTTCGGAGGCGTACTGATCCTGCATACTTCTCAGGGCTATATATGGGATACCGTCGATAGTTTTTGATTCAAAGACAGGCATAGCGGCCTGCCGCTTCGTCCGGATCGGGTGCAGGGGAAGCGAGATCCCGCTGGGAGCCGCAGTTCCTATTTTAACCGCGCAATCAAGATAACCGGTGGAAGATCTCTCCAGAACGCCGAGCAAATATGTCTCATCCGGAAGATCTTTTACGTACGTGGGAAACAAAAAGCCAAGCGGATTTTTACCCTGGACAGCTATCAATTCGATACTATCCGCGGATCTATGATCCCGGCCGGTCAGGTAAAGCCTCCCGTTTTCCCTGATCACGTAATACCCGGCGAAACGCGGGGTCCAATGGGAAGCGGACGGCGCGTGCCAGTACTGTTTCCCCGCGGTGTTGATCTTAAGCGATAAATGGTTATCCTGGATATCCGCCGCTGCCAGATGTTTCATGAGAAGATTATAGTATTGGGTGGCGGCCCAGACCGGTTTGCCGTCCAATTCCTGTTTTATGAGATTAAACAACCCTGGCCAATCCATTCCCCGGCTTCCGAAATACTCATGCCCGGCATAGGCTTCTTCCATTAATCTTTCCAGTGTGTTCAGATCCTCTTTAGCCTGCGTGCTTGTGATAACGGAAGGGGATTCCGCCGCAAAATCTTCCCCCGGAATGAGGTGTCTTGTGTACGCATTTTTCAAAGGAACCGGCCGGCTGGAGGCGGGATTGCCGGAAATATCGGATGTCTTTATTTCTGCGCAAAATCCCGCTGAAGCAGTCAGCAGGATAAACGTCGGAGTCAGAATCAGGATATTCATTATTCCCCGTCCGTTCGTGGTTTGATTTTTAAAAGTCGGCATAGGAGGCGTTCCGATATTATATGATATGACATAAACCGGATAGTTTCAAAATGCTCACGCCGGGAATCTTGGTTTTTGCCTTTTCCGCGGATCTTTCCGCAATTTCCGGACGGAGAAAAAGCGGGAACGGGCGCCGGGGACGGCGCGGGCGGCGATAAAAGTTATAGAATGATCCTAAATGGAGGCTTTATGATAAAGGAAACACTTTCGAAGATAGAATCGGCGATCTCCAAGATCCAGGCGGCCGACACCAGGGAGAAAGCCGAGCTTGTCGCGCTGCTTAATAAACTGAAGGCCGAGCTCTCGGCGCTGCCGGAGTCGCGTATGGAAGAGGCGCGCAGCCTCGCCCACTTCACGGAAACTGCCGCGCATGAAGTCACCAGAACAGAAACAAGTGTGCAGCTAAAGAATCTTTCCATCTCCGGCATCGCCTATTCCGTGAAAGGTTTTGAGGCCTCTCATCCCAAACTGGTGGAGATGACCAACGAGATCTGCATGATGCTCGCCCGCATGGGAATATAGGATGCCAGGCAAGGTTCCTCTGGAACGCGCGCTATCCAAGCTGGGCGCGGCCTCCCGCAGCCAGACCAGGAAATGGATTTCCGAGGGGCGTCTCCAGGTTAACGGCCGGACGGTAAAAGACCCCATGTATCCGGTTTCGCCGGAAAATGACAGATTTACGGTTGACGGCAAACCGATGCGGAAAGACGGGTGGCGGACGATAATGCTGAATAAACCGGCATCCGTGGTTACCACCGCGAGCGATGAGAAAGGCAGGCGCACGGTTTTCGATCTTCTGCCCGTGGAATTCAGGACGCTCCATCCGGTGGGCAGGCTGGATATGGCCAGTACCGGCCTGCTCATACTTACCAACGATACCCGCCTCTCTTCCTATCTTACGGATCCGGCCAATGCCGTTTTACGCACCTACATAGTGACCGTCACCGGCGATTTTACCGAGGAGGCGCTCCGCAAGGCCGCGGCCGGAATCATTGACGAGGGCGAGCTGCTGAAGCCGGCAAAGATAACGCTGCGCAAGGCCAGCCGCAGGGAATCCCATCTGACCGTGGAACTGACCGAAGGAAAGAACCGGGAAATACGCAGGCTTTTTTCGGCCCTGGGCCACCAAGTTACCCGGCTCAAGCGCGTGGCTTTCGGCCCGCTGCAACTGGGCGAGCTTCAGCCGGGCCGGTTCCGTTCCCTGACCCGGGACGAGATTACGGTTCTCCGGCCGGACGCGCGTTTTTAACGGAATCGAACTGGATGCCGTAGAGGTTGGTGTTTTCTTTTTTGCGGCACCAGACCACATGGGCGGAGATGTCCAACGCTCCTTTATTCAGCAGTCTCAGCCGCGCGCTGAGCCGGTCTCCTTTCGCCAGGACCTGCCTGGCTGCGAAACAGGCGCCAGACATCGAAAAATTTATCAGCCGCCCGGACCAGGGGATCAGCTTCCCGGAGCTGTCAAAGATCTCCAGCACCGAATCGTGTCGATCCCTGCGGGCGCGGCGTTTGTAGTCTGGAGACATATTTTCCTCAACTTTTCTGATAATTTACGGCTATTATTTCAAGCCGCGTTTCGCCGGATTCCCTCTTCCAGGACAACCGTTCCCCCGCGCGCGCGCCGAGCAGGGCCGAGGCCAGGGGCGAAGCCCAGCTGATCTTGCCGACGGACGCGTCGGCCTCGTCCTCGCCGACTATGACGAACTTCTGAGGCGTTCCCGCGTCATCCTTGACCGTTACAACGGCGCCGAAGCGGATCTCCCCGCTGTCGCAGCCGGAATTATCCACCAGTATGGCGCTTTTCAGCCTGTTTTCGTAATAACTGAGATCGCGCTCCAGAAGGCGCAGCCGCTGGCGCTGGAAAGGGTCGTCTGATCTTTCGGCCGCCAGGGAGCGGCGCGCCGCGGACAACTCCGTTACCCGGTCTTGCAGCGCTGCCCGGCCCTGAGGCGTCACATAATTAGGCAGGCCGCTGAGCTGCCGGCCTGGCAGATCTTGCGGTTCGTCATTGGAGTCTTCTTTGACAAATGCCCTGCTCATCCGATTTTCCCCCGCGATAATTACCGCTGACATGGGCGCGAGAGAAATATACTACAAAATATCCATGCGTTGAAAACATCTGTTTACCCGTGGCGCCGGCATTTAGTAGTATATATATAAGGCCCCTGGTCAGTGTCCAGTGACCAGTGCTCAGCGGACAACAAATATTGTTTTACTACCCACTGACCACTGACTACTGACCACTTCCCCAGGCCCCGGCTCCCGTTGCGGGGGTCATTCCAATCCCAGGAGCGACATTATCATGCCCAAGTCTGCCACTATGAAGAAAGCTAAAAAAGCGGTCAAGCACGGAAAAATATCCAAGATGGTGTACTTCTTCGGCGGTGGTAAAGCCGAAGGCAAAGAGTCGATGAAAAATCTGCTCGGCGGCAAGGGCGCCAACCTCGCCGAGATGGCCGGACACCCCGACCTTAAGCTCCCGGTTCCTCCCGGCTTTACCATCACGACCGAAGTGTGCACGCACTATTGGGACAACAAGCGGTCCTACCCCAAGACTTTGAAAGGAGAAGTCGAAAAAAACCTCGCCAGGATAGAGGAGATCACCGGCAAGAAGTTCGGCGATCCGGCCAATCCCCTGCTGGTCTCGGTGCGTTCCGGCGCCCGCAAATCCATGCCGGGCATGATGGAAACGATCCTGAACTGCGGCCTCACCTCTAAAACCATTCCCGGTTTCGTGGCCCTTACCAAAAACGAAAGGTTCGTCTATGACGCCTACCGCCGCCTGATCATGATGTATTCCGATGTGGTCATGGAAAAAGCCGCGGGCATAGAGCCCGCCGAAGATCAGGGCATCCGCCGCCAGCTTGAACGCCTCATGAACAACATGAAAGATCAGCGCGGCGTGACCGAGGACACACAGCTTACCGCCGCCGACCTCAAGACCCTGGCGGAGCAGTTTAAGTCGAAAGTCAGGGAAGTCCTGGGCAAGGAATTCCCCGATAACCCCATGGAACAGCTCTGGGGCTCCATCAGCGCCGTGTTCGCTTCCTGGATGGGCAAGCGCGCGGTTTCCTATCGCCGCATCGAGGGGATCCCCGGCGAATGGGGCACCGCCGTCAACGTGCAGGCCATGGTGTTCGGCAATATGGGCGACGACTCCGCCACCGGCGTGGGCTTCACCCGCAACCCCGGCACCGGCGAGAACGCCTTTTACGGCGAGTTCCTTGTCAACGCCCAGGGCGAAGACGTGGTGGCCGGCATCCGCACCCCCAACCCTATCAACGAATCCAGCCGCAGCGACCAGTCCAGAAATCTCAAGTCGCTCCAGCAGCTGATGCCCTCGGCTTACAAGGAACTGGCCGCCATACGGGCGAAGCTGGAGAAACATTACCACGATATGCTGGACATAGAATTTACCATCGAGAAAGGCCGGCTCTGGATGCTCCAGTGCCGCGTCGGAAAGCGTAACGGCCCCGCCGCCGTGCTGATGGCGCTGGACATGTATAAGGAAAAACTTGCGAAGAAAGAGGAAGTGATTATGCGGGTCACTCCTTCCCAGCTGGACGAGCTGCTGCATCCCATTATCGATCCCAAGGCCGAACTGCTTCATAAGCCCATAGGCAAAGGCCTCCCGGCCGGTCCCGGCGGCGCCAGGGGCATGATAGTCTTCACCGCGGCCGAAGCCGTCAAATGGCGCGCCGAAGGCAAGCACGTGATCCTGGTTCGCGAAGAGACCAACCCGGAGGACGTCGAGGGCATGAGAGCGGCGGAAGCCATCCTCACCGCCCGCGGCGGCATGACCTCGCACGCGGCTCTCGTGGCCCGCGGCTGGGGCAAATGCTGCGTGGTCGGCTGCGCCGGCGTCGAGATCGACCTGGCGGCCAAGACCCTAAGCCTCGGCGGCGAAACGCTGAAAGAGGGCGACTGGATCTCCCTGAACGGTTCCAAGGGCCTCGTTTACAAGGGCAAAATGGAGATGCTGGACGCCAGCGAATCCAACGAGCTTCTGAGCGAGTTCCTCAGGCTCTGCAATTCCGTGCGCGCCCTTAAAGTCTGGACCAACGCCGATACGCCGGCCGACTCCTCCACCGCCCGCAAGTTCGGCGCCGAGGGAATCGGGCTGTTCCGCATCGAGCATATGTTCTACGGCAAAGGCGCGGACGAGCCTCTTTTCCAGCTGCGCAAGATGATAATGTCCAAGACCCTTGAGGAAAGGAAGAAAGCGCTTAACGACCTGTTCCCCCACATGAAGAAGGATATCAAGGACACGCTGAAGATCATGGAAGGCATGCACGTGACCATCCGCCTGATGGATCCGCCCCTGCACGAGTTCGTACCGCACCAGAAAGAAAAGCTGGAGCAGCTGGGCCAGGCGCTGGGTATCTCCTACGAGGAGCTGGAAACCCGCGCCACGGCGCTGCGCGAATCCAACCCGATGATGGGACACCGCGGCGTGCGCCTGGGCGTCACCTATCCAGAGATCACCGAGATGCAGGCGCGCGCGATCTTCGAGGCCGCCGCCGAACTGATAAAGGAAGGCGTCAAGGTTTATCCCGACATCATGATCCCCGTCGTTTCCCTGGAAAACGAGGTAGTGCACCAGGCCGAGATCATCCACCGCGTATACGGTGAAGTCGCCAAACAGAAGAACGTGAAGATCAGCTACATGGTCGGCACGATGATCGAAATTCCCCGCGCCTGCCTTATAGCCGGCAAACTGGCCGAGACTATGCAGTTCTTCTCTTTCGGCACCAACGACCTGACCCAGATGACTTTCGGCTACTCGCGCGACGACTCTGGTTATTTCCTCAAGGAATATGTCGAGAAAAACATTATTCCCGTGGATCCGTTCCAGACCATAGACCAGACCGGCGTGGGCGAGCTTATCAAAATAACCGTGGATCGCGGCAGGAAGACCAATAAGGGCCTTAAGATAGGCATCTGTGGCGAACAGGGCGGAGAACCCGCTTCGGTTGAGTTCTGCCATAAAGCGGGGCTGAACTATGTGTCCTGCTCGCCTTTCAGGGTGCCGATCGCCATCTTGTCCGCGGCTCAGTCGCAGCTTAGGCATCCGAGGAAGAAGTAAGACCAGGTTACAGTGGGCAAAATAAAGAGCTCGTGTTTTCCGATGGTTCTTTCCGCCCCTTCGGGGGGCGGAAAGACCACCATTCGCGACCAGCTGCTCCGGCACGACAGGCGTTTCCGGTTCAGCGTGACCTGCACCACCCGGGCCGCGCGGCCCGGCGAGGTGCACGGCAGGGATTATTATTTCGTGACGCCCGGCGCGTTCGAACGCCTGCGTAAGGCCGGCAAACTGCTGGAGTGGGCGCGTGTGCACGGCAATCTCTACGGCACTCCGGTGAGTTCGGTGGCCGGGGTTCTGCGAAAGGGCCTGATCCCGGTAATGACAATAGACGTCGCGGGCGCGCGCTCGGTGAAAGAGATCTTTCCCGAGGCGGTTACGGTGTTCCTTCTGCCGCCCGGTCTGAAAACTCTGGTGCGGCGTCTGCGGAAAAGGCGAGAGCCCGCGGCCAACATCAGGATAAGGCTTGAGACCGCGAAGAAAGAGATAAAAGAAGCTTCCTTTTTCGAGTATCTGGTCATTAACGACAAACTGGATGAAGCGGTGCGGGATATCCGCGAAATAGCCGACATAGAATGCATGAAGATCTCGCGCAAACAGGCGGAGATAAAACGGTTCGGCCGGGAACTTTTGGAATTCAAGATATAACGGAGGTTTTCCATGACTACTGCTGAGATGAAAAAACGCGAAAGCGAGCTCCTTGACAAACTTATTTCCGATTACGGGCCTACCAAATACCAGGACATTGTGTGGGCGATGGAGTGGGCGCGCCATCTGAGAGGACAGGAAGAGTACCGCCGGCTTCCCATGGCCGAAATGATCGAAAAGGCCATGCTTGAAGTCATAAGCGGCCAGGTCAACTCCGAACAGATCCTTGACGCCATTTCTTCCCGCCCCGCGCCTGTTCAAACCGAGAAAGAAGGGGAGAAGAAACCGGCCGCCAAATCCTCCGCCAGGAAAGAAGAGGAACCAAAGAAAGAAAAGGCGGAAAAGAAAGAGAAGCCCAAGAAAGACTAGGCTGGAAAATTCAGTTGAATTTTTCAGGAAGGGTAAAGGCTGAGGGATAAAGGCTGAAGGGCGGAAAAAGTTTTTGTATTCCGGTGTTTTCCCCCTTAGCCTTTATCCCTTATCCTTTAGCCTTTTTTTATGGCGCACGGTTATATGAAGAAAGAATTGAAAGATCTGGCCGCGGATCTGGCCGCTTATATCAAGGAACTGGACGAGGACACCTATATGCCCCCGCACAAGAACGTAACCGGTGATCGGTTACCAGTAACCAGTAAAAAGTTACCGGATACCGGCCGCCGGATACCGGTTACCGGGCACAAGTCGCCAGCCCCGCAGCCCGCTGACATGGACACCCTGGCCGCCGAGATACGGAAATGCCACAAATGCCAGCTGGGCAATTCCCGCCTGAACGCCGTAGTCGGCGTGGGGAATCCTGGCGCAAAAGTGGTTTTTGTGGGCGAAGGCCCCGGTTTTCAGGAAGACCACAAAGGCGAGCCTTTTGTGGGCCGCTCCGGCCAGCTTCTGGACAAGATCCTTGATACGGTGCTGGGCCTGAAGCGGGAAGACGTCTATATAGCCAATATCGTTAAATGCCATCCCATGATAAATCCGGAGAATCCGGAGGCGCATGGCAACGACCGGCCGCCTACGATAGAAGAGATCTCCGCCTGCCGTCCCTACCTGGAACGCCAGCTGACGCTGATAAAACCCAGGTGTATCGTGACGCTTGGCTCCGTGGCTACTAAAGTGCTGCTGGGCGTGACCCAGGGGATCAGTTTCGTGCGCGGCAAATGGTACGATTACCCCGTGGAACTTTTCGGCCCCGGCCACCCCATCAAAGTTCTTCCTACTTATCATCCCGCGGCCCTTCTCAGGAATCCGAATCTGAAGCGCGACACCTGGGAAGACATGAAAATGCTTAAAGCGTTCCTGGAGAGCGAAGCGGTGAAGTAACTAATGGTAGCTGTAAAAAGGCGGCCGATCACTACCCACTTACCACTGTTTTTATATGATAGCCGAAATAGCTTTTCCGGTTCCGCTCAGGCGGACTTTCTATTACCGCGTTCCGGATAGACTGCGTTCCGCCGCCAGGCCGGGCCTGCGCGCGGCCGCCTCGTTCGGGCCGAGGAAAGTCGTCGGCATGATAATGAAGCTCCACGAGGACGCCGCGGTGGATCTGTCCGGGTTCAAGGAATTGAAAAGCGTGGACTCTTTCCTGGATGCCGTCCCCGTCTTTAAAGACGATATTCCGGAGATAGCCGCCTGGATGCAGAACCGCTGGAACGCTCCGGTCGGCCTGGCCGTGGAAAATTTTTTCGGCCAGTTCATGTCCGAGGTTTTTCCCCCGCTTCCCCCTCCCTCGGCGGCAGGGGAGTCCGATGGAGCGTTTCTGGGAAACGTACAGCCCGCGCTTTTGAGTTCAACCCTGATAGAGCTCTCTTCCGGACTGGCCGTTTTTGCCGGCGCGCCCAGCTCTTTTGGCCCCGTAACTTCGGCTCATGAGCAAGCGCCGCCTTCTGAGCCAAAAGGGCTGGGCAAGCCCGCTGCGCATGTGCTGTTCGGTCCGCCGCAGCACGGCCGGTACGATATTTACCTCGAATTGGCCAGGAAAGCGGCGGCCGGCGGCGGACAAGTCCTCTGCCTGGCGCCCGATCTGAATCTGATAGCGCCTTTGGAAGAACGCCTGCGTACCATCTTCAGGCCCGAGGCGCTGGCTCTCTGGCACAGCCGGCTTACTCCCAAACAACGCCGAGAGACCTGGCATGGCGTCAGGAGCGGCGCGGTGAGCGTGGTCGTGGGCGCCCGTTCGGCCGCCTTTCTTCCGTTCAGACAGCTTTCCCTGGCTCTCGTGGATGAAGAGCAGGATGAGATCTACAAGCAGGAAGAGCAGGAACCCAATTTCCATGTCCGCGATCTCCTGATAAAGCGGGCGCGTTACCATAACACTTGTCTGATTCTGGCCAGCGCGGCCCCCTCTATGGAGGCGTATGCCGGCGTTGAAGCCGGACGTTTTACCTGGAACGAATTGCCGCGTCCGACCCTCAACCGCCCCAAAGTGACAATTGTGGATATGGCGAAGCGCCGCTGGGAAATGATCTCGGAGCCGCTAGCCGAAAGGATAAAAAAAGTGGTTGAGGGAAAAAGACAGGCTTTGGTGCTCGCCGGCCGGAAGGGATACTCGTCGCTCTCCGTCTGCGCCAATTGCGGCTGGATAAAGCGCTGCGGCCGCTGCCGCATCCCCATGGGCGTCAAAAAAGACGGCGAAACCGGTCAATTCGTCTGCTGGCGCTGCGGCAGAAAAGAGCCGATGCCCGAGATCTGTCCGGCGTGCTCCGGGAAGGTGTTCAGGGAGAGCGGGGCGGGCACGCAGAAAGTGGAGTCTTACCTTAAGAAACTATTGCCGGGCGCCAGGGTCGCGCGTTTCGACGGAGACGTGCTGAAGAAGTCGGTGAAGGACGCGAGGGTGGTCTACGAGGAATTTAAAAATGGCGGGATAGATGTGCTGGTTGGGACGCGCCTGCTGGCCCGGGGCCACGATTTCCCGAACCTGGGCGTCATAGGTGTGGTGGATTCGGACGCGGGGCTTTCAGCGGCGGATTTCCGGGCTTCGGAAAAGATCTTCCAGACTTTGTTCGAGGCGGGTTCGGCGCTGTTCGAAACGCGGGCGCCGGAGCCGGAGTTCATCGTGCAGACGCGTCAGCCCGGGCATTATATTTTCTCCGTTCTGCCCGATTTGGATTATCTTAAGTTCGCTAAAGACGAGCTGGCGGCGCGGAAGGATTTTTTTTATCCGCCTTTTTCGGAGCTGGTGAGAGTAAGTTTCGCTTCTTTCGACGCGAAAGCGATGGGGGCGTTCGCGGAGCAGGCGCTGGCGTCGCTGGACAGTCCTGCGGGTGATGAGGCGGACGCGCCGACGGCGGAAATCCTGGGGCCGGTGGTTTTCAGCGATCCTAAGAAGACGAAGCTGATAAAGCAATACTACCTGGTGAAGCTGGCGGACGAGAAGGCGCTGGCGTGGTGTCTGGGCCGTCTGCGCCCCCTGAAGGCCCCCAAAACCGTAAAATTCAAAATAACCGCCGACCCCTACAGTTTCAAATAATCAAAGGAGCCAGGCTTATTTTTCAGCAGAAAAATGTGCCTGGCTCCTTTGCCATCCGCCTCTCCTTTGCCCGAATGCGTGGCTGGTTGGCTTTGGTTTCCGCGCCGCGAGATGCCCAGTCGGGGGCCTGGCGAGGGTATGGGCCCGTCGGGCACGCTATCGGCCACACCGTGGCCGCGCTCCCGCTCGGGCTCGGCGCTTACGCAAGCCTCGCCCTGCGTGAAGGCCCGCCGAACCCATACCCTCGCCACCCCTCCATTAAAACTTACGCGCTTGGTGGTCGTTCGGGCGTTTTGCCCGGCACTTCCTGATATGCTTTTATCGGAAAGCTGGTCAGTCGGCATCGGGCGAAAAAAACAGGCTGCGTTCGATAGTAAATTTCTCCGGCTTTTCGCAATCTGTCAGCGCCGCGTCCCTGCAAAGTCGTTGTTCGCCTATGACAGGGTTTGTCTGGGAGGCGGAGAGAATCCTGCCATCCGTAAGACTTATTTTGATTTCGTCGTCAAAAATCTCTTTGGCCGCGGCTGCGGTATAGGCGGTTTCCCCGGTTTTGGTGACCTGATACCAGTTATTGGGGGTGTCGCTTACCGGTTTTTTCATCCAAGCGGCCGGCGGCTCTCCGCAGCCGCCCGGGGGCGGCAGGTGGCGCACCCGCAGATAGGCGCAGTTATGCTCTTTGTCTACGTCTGAAATAGTGAGCTCAAAATCTATACAATCGCGTCCCACCAATGTAGATCCACCTGCCCACGAATTGGGTTTGCCGTGGCTGACGTAGAGACGCTGGCCGGCTTCCAGGCGCATACCTCTCCTTATAGCCAGTTGCAGATCTGCGTAAAAGGTAAGTGTATCGGTAATCGGCTCAATAAACGGTATTATTTTGGACAGATCCGGTATGGAAAGCTTAAAGGCTGGGTCAAGCGAGACCAACTGCCTCACATTCCTGCTTTCTGGAGAAAGAGATGTCTCCGCCCCGTCTTTTTCTTGATGAGTCCACTGGACAGATTCGTAGAATATATTGTCGGCGGTCTTTTTTACCGTAATGACCGCGTGTGAGATAGAGACGTAAGCGGGTTGACCATTTTGGGTGTAATTCAGGGTCAGTTTATACTTCATCACCTCGCCTTCCGAGTAGTGACGCCGGATCGCGGGGCTTGTCATCCTGGCGCCTGAACACGCGGTCAACAGGAAGACGGGCAGCCACAGAAAGGCCTGATGGTTTTTCAGTTTTTGAAAAAAACATATTTGCGGGGAAGCGGAATTATTTACCGGCTTCCAGGAGGGTGAGGCGGGTTTCGTGGTTTTGCAGCTTGTCATGCTGGGCCATAAGCATGTCGCCGCGCTCCAGGTCTTTTCTTTTGTAGTTTTCCGTTGTCGCAGCGAACTTGTCTATGGCGTTTAAAACACGGCTGATATCGTCTTTGGTGGAGACATTCGTAGCCAGGTCATATTTGATCTCGCGGACATCCGCCTGAGTCTTGGCAAGTTCGATGGCGAGGCGGTCGACCCTGGCTGCCACAGAATTTATTTCTCCGGTCAGCTTTTGCTCAACGGAGTATATTTTGCCGTTTAGGTTTTGTTCAACGGAGTCTATTTTTCCGTTGAGGTTCTGTTCAACGGAGTCTATTTTTCCGTTGAGGTTCTGTTCAACGGAGTCTATTTTTCCGTTGAGGTTCTGTTCAACGGAGTCTATTTTTCCGTTGAGTTTCTGTTCGACGGAGTCTATTTTTCCGTTGAGTTTCTGTTCGACGGAATTTATGCTCCCGCCTAATTCATCTTTCAGCGCGGTTAAACCGTCTATTAAATCGCCTTTTGTCGCCGGTTTGGATCTGTCGGTATCTTTCATCGTATCCCCCGAAATTCAACACTGACAAGTACATTCTACACTATTACGATTTGGCCCGTAAGGGCCGAAAGGCCCATCCCCGCGGCTTTATCGTTAATTGTCTGTTACTAGGGGCTTTAAATTAATAAAATGTATCAGGCGGCTGGCGGTAATTTATATGGCCTGTATGTAAGGTTTAACCAATGAACAACGAAAACACTATCGACGAACTTTCAAGAGGCGTGGTGGACATTGTCAGCCGGGAGGAACTGCTGAAGAAACTTTCCTCCGGCAGGAAACTGCGCGTCAAGTTGGGCGTGGATCCTACCAGCCGGGATCTGCACCTCGGTCACAGCGTCGTTCTGGGCATGCTGCGCCGGTTCCAGGACCTCGGCCATACCGCGGTGCTTATTATCGGCGACTTTACCGCCCAGGTGGGAGACCCTTCGGGCCGGGACTCCACCCGCCCCGTGCTGGATCACGAGACAGTTATCAAGAACGCGGAAACTTATACCCAGCAGGCGTTCAAGATCCTGGACAAGGAGAGAACCGAGATCCGCTTTAACAGCGAGTGGCTCAAGCCCTTTACCGGCGACCAGTCCGGGGGCGTTTCGGATTTTATAACCGTCGCCAAAAGCGTTACCATCTCCCGCCTGCTGGAGCGGGAGGATTTCAAGGCGCGTCTGGCCGCCGGTACGCCCGTAAGCCTGCTTGAGATCCTGTATCCCGTTTTCCAGGGTTATGACTCCGTGGCCGTGAAAGCCGATATCGAATTGGGCGGAACCGATCAGATCTTTAATCTGCTGGTGGGCCGCGACCTCCAGAAGATATATGCCATGGAACCCCAGGTCGTCATGACGGTGCCGCTGCTTGTGGGCACCGACGGCGTCAAAAAAATGTCCAAATCCTACGGAAATTACGTGGCGCTTAACGACATCCCCCAGGACATATTCGGCAAGATGATGTCCGTCTCCGATGAACTTATGTACAGGTATTATGAACTGCTCACCTCCGAGAATCTGGAAGAGGTGAAGAACGTCCACCCGATGGAAGCCAAGAAGCGGCTGGCCATGATGATGGTGGAGAAATATCACGGTTCCGACGACGCCCAGCTGGCGCGCCAGCACTTCGAACAGGTTTTCTCCAAAAAGGAATTGCCGGATAATATCGAATCTTTCCGCGTGGAGCACGCCGGCAAACTGTCCTATATCCTGGTGGCGTCGGGGATCTGCAAGAGCATGAACGAGGCCAGGCGTCAGCTGGCGCAGGGTGCGGTGCGCATTGACGGCGAAAAGGTGGCTGAGGATCTGGTATTCGAACCCAAAGAATGCGTCCTGCAGGTGGGCCGCAGGCAGTTCAGGAAGCTTACGGTGTAACCGCAGTGATTAGTGGCCAGTGGGTAGTGGTTAGTAATTAAGGAATTTTCATGTTCTTGAAGTGTATGGAGTGACTGATGAAAAAAACATTGCTGGCCTTGTCTCTAACCGGTTTCATATACTTCCCGGCCGGACTTAACGCTCAGACTGCTCCGGGCGAAGAAGATTATGGCGAGATCCTGCAGGAGGCGATGAGATCCGGCACGTACAACCATGTTCAGTCGCAGGACTGGGACGCAAGGGTGAAAAAAATTTCCGGCGAGGTGCGGGTCAAAGAGGCCGGCGGCGAAGAATGGTCGGCCCTCGAAGGCGAGATGCCTCTGTCTTCCGGTGACTCCATAAAGACCGCGGACGGAACGGCCGAGGTGTACCTGGACGATAAAGGCGCTATCACAGTGGGCAGGAATTCGGAGCTGGAATTCACCGCGCTCACCAAAACCGAATCCGTATTCGGCCTGGCGTTCGGTAATATCGCCGCCAAGATCCAGCATTTCCTGGATGAAAAATTTAAAATGGAGGTGCGCACTCCCTCGGCCGTATGCGCGGTGCGCGGCACCGAATTCGCGGTTGAGTATTCACAACTGGGCAAAGATACGGGCGTGGCGGTTTTCGACGAGGGTAGGCTGGCGGTGAGTCCCCTGGACGAGAAAGGCGAGCCGCAAAGCGAATACATTCTGGAGAAAAACACCGAACTTTCTTTTACCCGCGCCCAGAAGCGCTTCAGGGCCGTGCGCTTGTCGCGCATGGCCCGTTACCGTACCCCCATCGCCGGCATGCGCAAGCGCATCCTCGCTCTCCGGAAAACCTGGAAACCGGTCGATGGCGCCCGGAAAGCGGCTATCAGGGAAAAAGTATTAAGGCGCAACGTGATACGACGCGAGCTGGGGAACCAGAGGCGTATCAATAAAAAAAGCAGGCGTGCCGCGCAGCAGCTTAACCCCAGGCCGGCGCGCAGGGCCAGAACCAAGCTTAAACAGCGATGAAAGGCCTGAGTATGCGTAATCCCAAAAAGGTCTTTATTCCGCTGCTGGCCGCGGCGCTCGCCGCCGGCTGGCTGTTTTGGCCTGGCGGGAAGGTGACGGTTACGATCCCCGAAGGCGCCGCCGCCGGGCAGGTGGCCGCCATCCTCAAGAACAACGGCGTTATCTTCAGTTCCATCTGGTTCAGGACGCTGGTTACGGTCACCGGCACCGGCAGGAAGATCATGCCCGGAGAGTATGTTTTCCGCAGGCATATGCCGGCCGGGGAAGCGCTCTGGCGTCTGCTGCACAGCACCTACATAAACAATGTCCGCATAGTCATTCCCGAAGGCTGGCGTATGGAACAGATCGCGGAGCGCCTTGCCGCCAATGGCGTGACCGACAGGGAAAAATTCGAAGACCTGGTCCGGCGGGGCAATCTTGAGGGGTATCTGTTCCCCTCCACTTACTATTTCAAAAAAAATACTCCGCCGCAGGAAGTAATAAATTTGCTAAAATCAGAGTTTGAGAAGCAGGTAAGGCCTCTGTTCTCAGGCGGTTTTGCGGCCGGCCTGGATGAGAGGAAAGTGATGATCATCGCCTCTATTGTGGAACGCGAGGCGGCGATCCCCAGCGAGCGTCCGCTGATAGCTGCGGTCTACCTTAACAGGTATTATAAGCGCATGGGGCTTGAAGCCGATCCGACGGTGCAGTACGCGCTGGGCTACTGGGAAAAGGGCCAGACTTACTGGAAAAAGGGACTGACTTACAAAGATCTTAAATTTAAATCCGCCTATAATACGTACGCGGTCGGCGGCCTTCCGCCGGGCCCTATCTGCAGCCCGGGAGTGGATTCTGTGTACGCGGTGCTGAATCCGGCAAAAATAGACGCGTTCTATTTCGTGGCCGACAGGAAAGGCAAACATATATTTAACGCGAGGTTCAGCGAGCACCTGAAAGCAAAAAAGCGCGTTGAACAGTCAGCCAGGGATAGTAGTCAGTAACCGGCTAAAAACACTTTTGTATTCAGGTGATTTCCGCTTCGGGTGGTTCAGCGCAGCGACCAAGCGAAGCGCCGGGAGCAAGCGACGATGTAACGGAGGGCAGAGCCCTCCTTGTGGAGCACCGGGCGCCACCTTATAAAGCCCGGCGGTGCATCCGCCCCGCGCATTCGGCGCGGGGTGCGACAAAGGGCGTGTAGCTCAGCTGGGAGAGCGCCTCGTTCGCAACGAGGAGGTCAGGGGTTCGATCCCCCTCACGTCCACCAGATTTAAGGTAGCGTTCCGCGAATAGGTGTCCGGAACTCGTTAACTCGCCGGGTTGGGAGAATAACATGGCCGCCGAATATTTTCCTTTAAAGGAAAACACCAGGTTCGAGTACAAATATAAAAGCACCGAATTCGAGGGGCTCGCCAGGGTGTTCATCGATATCGTCAAAGTGACGAAGAAGCCGGGCAAGACCGTCGCCCAGGCCCGGATGATCTTCGAACTGCGCGACACCCATACGGATGATTATACCATCACCCGCGACGCCAAGTGGCTGACCACCGCCAACGGCGTGATTATCGGCGGCCGCAGGGAATTCCCCTTTCCTCCTAAAGAGGGTTCGGAGTGGAATGAATCCCCCGATTCCAATGAGATCGTCTCCATGTCCGACAAGGTTTCCATTACGGCCGGTAAATTCAAGAACTGCATGAAAGTGGTCACAAAACTGGGCGGCGCGGGCAAATCGGTTCGGTATTACGCGCCCGGAGTCGGCTATATTCTGGAAGAGTATACGGCTGACGATAAGACCTGCGAGCTGGAGCTTGTTTCCATCGGTAAAATACCCCCGCCCCCGGCAAAAAAAGCGAAATAATCCCCGTATTCATATTACGCCCCAACAACTATGACCGTGAAAGAACTGCTCAGGGCCGGCGTCGTCCGCAAAGACCTTGTGGTCAAGGGCTGGATAAAGACCAAACGCGATTCAAAGACTTTCTCCTTCGCCGAACTGAACGACGGCTCCTCCCGCGAGAACCTGCAGATAATTTTTGACGCAAAAGACGGAGATTTCGGCGCCGTTCTCCCCAGGCTGGTGACCGGCGCTTCCGTGGCCGTCTATGGCGACCTGATAGAATCCCCCGCCGGGGCGAAGCAGAAGATGGAGCTGCGCGCCAAAAGGGTGGAGATCTGCGGAGATTGCGATCCCGAAAAATTCCCCATCCAGAAGAAACAAACTTCCGATGAGTTCCTGCGCACTATGGCGCATCTGCGGCCCCGGACCAACAAATACGGCGCGATGCTCCGTATCCGTTCCGAGCTGGCTTTCGCGGTGCACAAGTATTTCCGGGATAACGGTTTTTTCTACGTCCACACGCCTATCATCACCGCTTCGGACTGCGAAGGCGCGGGAGAGATGTTTACCGCGACAAGTCTGGACTTGTCCAACCTCGCGTCGCTGCCGAGAACCGACAAAGGCGAACTGGACTTCTCCAAAGAGCTGTTCGGCAAAAAAACATACCTGACGGTTTCCGGCCAGCTGGAGGGAGAAGCCCTGGCTTTGGGCCTGGGTAAGATTTACACTTTCGGTCCCACGTTCAGGGCCGAGAACTCCAACACTTACCGCCATTGCGCGGAGTTCTGGCAGATAGAGCCCGAGATGGCTTTTTACGAGCTGGAAGACGACATGGAACTGGCCGAAGATTTTGTGAAAAGCATCACCCGGCACGTTCTGGAAAACTGCCGGTCGGATCTGGATCTGTTCGCCCGGTTCGTGGATACGGAACTTATGGCCACGCTTAAAAACGTTACGGAGCACAAATACGAGCGCCTGGCTTACACCGACGCGGTGAAAATCCTTGAGCCGGAGAACGGCCGCTTTGAAACGAAAGTTAGCTGGGGGGTGGATCTGGCCTCCGAACACGAACGTTTCCTGGTCGAGAACTATTTTAAAAAGCCCACGATCCTTTACAACAAACCCAAAGAAGTCGGGGCTTTTTACATGAAACTCAATGATGACGGTAAAACCGTGCGCGGTATGGATCTGCTTGTCCCCCGCATCGGGGAGCTGGTGGGCGGCAGCGAGCGCGAGAACCGCCTGGACGTCCTTGAGAAAAAAATGGCTGATTTTAAAATAAATCCGGAAAGCTATTGGTGGTATCTGGATCTCAGGCGTTACGGCTCGGCGCCGCACTCGGGTTTCGGTCTCGGATTTGAAAGGATGATGATGCTGGTGACCGGCATTTCCAATATCCGCGACGTAACCGCGTTCCCCAGGGTTCCCGGCTGCGCGGAATTCTAACCTGAAAACTTCAGTTGAAGTTTTCCGCCCGCATAGCGGGCGCCCTCCGGGAGGCATACACCTCGTCGGGCCAGGCGCGCATAGCGCTGGGCCCGACGCCCGCTTCGCGGGCGGGTGGACTTTGCCGCAGTTTTGCGCCACCCGGGGACACAATTCAGGAACAAATCCTGCAGAATAATTCTGTCCGCCTGATTTTCCTATGGAAACCGCTTCCAACTGCAGGATTCAGGCTAAACTTGCTAGAAATAAAAACAGCCTCAAATTTCTTTGAGGCTGTTTTTATTTTTTCCGCTCACCGGGACTACCGGAAGAAGTATATACCGACTATGTAATTGATGATGATGTTCCCGGAAATATAGGGCGGATCCAGCTTCGTAATGCGCGAGCCGATGAACTCCATATTGTTTTCCTTGAGGAACTTTTTGTACTCCGCCAGTTTGGTCCTGATGCCGTCCTCGGTTTCGGACCACTTGCTTTTAAAGCCGAGCTCTTTTCCGATGTAAGCCATGGAAAACGAGGCGTCCTTTTTCACGATTTGCACGGCGCCGGTGACCAGGTCGAAGTCGATGTCGTCGCCGTTCATGAACTGGCGCAGGCGGATCTCATGATCGGGATTTTCGCCGGGCTGCGTCAGATAGTAAATGTTGAATGTAGGGCGGAAGATTTCGTTCTTAATAGTGAAAGAGGCTATCGGTGTCATGCCGGCTTTTTCAAGCGGTTCCAGCAGTTCGTGCTGTAGTTTCGCCACCTCCGCGGGATCGAGAGCGTTGTAGTGGAGTTTTTCGGCCATAAAGGCGCGAACCACGCGTCCGTCGGGCGATTCGTATTTGAGGGTTCCGTAGTTGTCTTTGTATTCCGAGCCCGTCACTTTCATTCCGAACTTCTCCAGAATGGGCCGCCACATCGCTTTGAATTCGTTGAATTGGGCTTCGTTTTCGGCGTAGGTGAAGAGCTGGCTTTTGGCGGCCTCCGCGAGCAGGTGCAGCTTGGTTATTTCTCCTGAAACGTGGTCGCATTTCAAACCGGCCTTTATTTCCGGGGCGGGGGCGGGTAGTTCGAGCCGGGTGGCTTTAATCCGGCTGAGGCTGAGGTCGTAAAAGCCGGACGAATTCAGATCAAGTTCTCCGGCGTAAGCGCCGGCGGAGAGGAACGACATGAGCGCCGCAATAATTATTTTTTTCATTAAAACCCTCCATTTACCGAACTCGTAATATAGTCTATCTTTTTGGACACAAATATTAAAGGGTTTTGCCTCCCCAAATCCTCCGATAAGCGGTAATCCTAACGGCTTTGGGTTAACGAACCGCAGGATAGTAAAAACGGGGGCCTGCCGGGGCAAGGCTTTTTCGCGTTCCGTCGGCGGCCTGCCGGGTCGAAAAAGCCTTACCCCGTCACCCCTTAGTAAAATTTACGCACTTGATGGTCACTCGGCATTCCAATCTGAAAATATAGTATATTGACCCCACCCAAATTACTACTTGAATTACCCACCCGGTATACTTTCCGACTTCCGCGGCCCCTCTTAGAATCATCATCTCTTTATTGACAGTCGTCTATTTGTCGCGTCTCACCAATCGGGACCCAGTATTGTCTCACTAATCCGGACCCACCATTTTCAGTTTAACTTTTCAGCCTCCTTTT
>Ga0154438_125_pt1 | contig 88946 bp, 68 predicted proteins | sample RifGroC2_FD_115942 | JGI IMG/M metagenome (GOLD analysis project Ga0154438, IMG submission 115942) | Elusimicrobia bacterium GWC2_56_31
AAAGTGGTTTTACCGTGGTCCACGTGGCCGATCGTGCCTACGTTCACGTGGGGCTTGTTCCTGTCGAATTTAGCTTTTGCCATTTAAGTCTCCTTACTTCTGATTTACGAATCGGGAGCTGGTAGGCCAGTATGCAGGTAAGCGTAAGAGCCTACTAGCCTACCAGCTTACCCGCATCTCCTCTACACTCTTACCGTAAGCCTGCGCGCTTCCGTAAAAAACTAGCTGGGGATGGGAATTGAACCCACGACCTTCTCCTTACCATGGAGATGCTCTACCAGCTGAGCTACCCCAGCACTAAAACAGTTACCAGTATTCAGTGGCCAGTGATCAGTCACTGAAATATCTCAGGGCTGTTGAATCATTCCCTCTCATCTGGCCACTGCTCACTGACCACTGAATCCTTGAGCGGGCGATGGGAATCGAACCCACGTGATCAGCTTGGAAGGCTGACGTTCTACCATTGAACTACGCCCGCGAATCTGTTAATTATAGTTATTTATCCCGCTCCAGTCAATCGGCGAAAACGGCTCTTGCCATTTACCAAAGCTAAATTATACCATTTTTATATAGTACCGCCTCAGGGGGGACGTATGGCGCAGAAAGATTTTGCCGGGGACAAAAAATATTACCGCGTGCTCAAGATCCTCAACAGCCTTAACGAGAAAGGCAGCGTCCGGGTCGCGGAACTGGCGGCCGAATACGACGTTAGCGAACGCAGCATCCAGCGCGACATGGAGCGCATCAACATGACTTTCGGCCTGGAACAGACCGGCAAGGGCGAATACGCTTTCGCCGCCGGAGTCTCGCTGCAAGAACTGCGCCTCTCCGGCGAACAGTTGTCCGCCCTCATCTTCATGAACGAGCTGTTCAAAGGAATGGGCGGGGCTTTCAGCAAATCCTTTGAGGGCCTTTTCCACCGCCTGGCCAAAAGCTCCCCCTGGGAGTCGCCTTATTCCATCATCATGCCCAGGCCGGGCAAGGGCCTTGATCTGGCAAAACTTATCCCCGACGCCGAGACCGCCATCCTGGAACACCGCAAAATACGCGTGGACTACCTGAAGAAAGGCGTGCTTACCAACCGCACGCTCTCCCCCCTCAAGATCCTGGTGGACAACGGCTTCTATTATATCCTCGCCATGTCCGATAAAAAAGGCCAGTACGTCAAATACCGACTGGACAACATAAAAACCCTGGAGCTGACGACCCAGACTTTCACCCCGCCGGCCGACATCGAAAAAGCCATCCGCGACGCGACCAGCGTCTGGGGCGCCATGCCGGCCCGCGACCGTAAAATAGCGATGCGCCTGAAGATCGCTCCGGCGGCGGCCGATTTTTTCCGCAAAAAAGAGTTCTTCCCCCTCCAGAAAATAACGAAAGAAAACCCGGACGGTTCCATAATACTGGAGTCCCGTCTGGCCCAGTTGATGGAGGCCATCCCGACCATCCTAAACTGGATCCCCGACATAGAGGTGCTGGAACCGGCCGAACTTAAAACCGGGATCCGCGCCCGCGTGGAGCAGTACCTGCAAAAAATCAGCCCGCTCAAAACAGCGGGCTGATTTGCCTACCTGACCGCACCGGGCGCGGCTCACGCGCGCGCCCGAACCGCGACAGCCTCAAGCCCAATACCTGCGTAGGTGCCGTATCATGGCCTATGGCCATCAAACGGCCAAGAGCCAAGGGTCCAAATATCCAAGGGTTACCGATACCTCGCAAGGCGGAACCCGCTGGCGTCGTGGCTCTTGCCAGAGTAGTTGCGGAAATCGGCCCGCATGGAGCTGGTGTCATCGCTGCGGAAGGAGCCGCCACGCAACACCCGGTAGTAGAAGCCCGCATTAAATGCACTGCCGTCAACAGGCGCGCCTTTGTATGAATCCTGGTACTTGTCCTGCACCCATTGCCAGACGTTCCCCGTCATATCGCACAATCCCTGCTCGGTGTTCCCGGCAGTTTTAGAACACACCGGCAGCGTGCTACTTTTACCGCAACCGAGACCGCCGTTTCCGTTCATCACGGCCTTGTCGCAGGTCGGCTCATCATTGCCCCAAGGGTATTTCTGATTCTTGCCGCCGCTCGTAGCCGCGTATTCCCACTCGGACTCGCTGGGCAGTCTCGCGCCTTTGAACCCGGGTTGATTACCAATAAACCTGGCATATTGATTCGCCTGATCCCAATCCACACAGTTGATCGGGTGAAGCTGCCGACCCTCCACACCCCAGTTACAATAGTTACCGGTGCCCGGCTTCGAGCACTTATCCTTGCGCACGCACTCCGCATATTGTTCCACGGTCACAGCTGTTTTGGACATGTCAAAGGTTTTGATAACAACCTCATGTACCGGCTTGGCACTTTCAAAATCTTTTTCGACGCTATCCGTTCCCATACAAAATCCTTTCCCGGATCCGCATTTTTTCCAATCCGGATTCCGCCTGGTTTCCGTCCCCTCGATGCGAACCCACTCAACCGGTCGATTAGGTACGCCAAAAGATGGATCGCTTCCTCCGATATAACCTTTATCCACAGCTCCGGTCTTGGCGTGAGCGGGGGCTTTCGGAACCGGAACAGTTCCGTTGCCTTTCTCAGTGGCGGCGAACCGGGAATCCAGGGCCGCGCCGTCTATCACCGCGTCCCTGAAATCCGTCGGCATATTCCTGTGCGAATTATTTACATAGGCAAACCCCGCAACCGTCACCAGCACGGCGCCGAGCGCATATTTTTTCCAGTTATTCATAACCCCTCCACAACCGTAACTTTAATTTCTGATTCCAGATCTAAGATTCCGGATTTCAGGATTTAAGAAAATTATCCTCAACCCTGAATCTTCGATAGTATACCCCCCCCCCCGCGTTTTGTCAAGGGCCGTTCGAAAAAAAATTTTTTATTATTGGTTTTCGTAGGGCGCGCAAAAAACAAGTTCGCGCCCCTGTCGCCTGTTTAAATTACTTCTTCGCTTCTTCAACCAGTTCGGGGGGGTAGCCGATGTCCAGGACTTTTATTTGGCCGGTGTTCGGCTGGGCGTGCGCGGCCATGAGGCCGGTCTTGGCGAAGCCAAGAGTCAGAGTGTGTTTAGCTATTATAAAAACACCGCTGTGGTGTCCGGTATCGGGGCTGAGGCCTGATGGGATGTCCACGGCCACTATGGGCCGGGCGCTTTTATTCATCAGCTGGATCATCCGCCTGACGGGGCCGGTGGGTTTGCCCACCGCGCTGACGCCCAGCAGGGCGTCCAGCAGAAGATCCGCTTTCGCGAACTCGGCGGCCAGGCTTTCCATATTCTCGCCGGTCACCAGAACGATCTGCACCCCGGCATCCTTCCCTGTCTGGATGTTCCGAACAACAAGTTCTCCGTAACCGCTCTCCCCCGGTGCAAGTATGAAAACCCGGGCCCGGGCCCCGGCGGCCTGGAGTAAGCGGGCGGCAACCAGCCCGTCGCCGCCGTTGTTGCCGCGCCCTGAGCACACTACGGCATTAAGCCCGCCGGGCGCTTTCCCCAGTTCTTCTCTGGCTATACGCAGCGTTTCCTCAGCTAGGGCCTTGCCGGCGTTTTCCATCAGCTGGTGATCGGGAATGCTGTACTCCATCACGGCTTTCTTATCCAGATATTTCATCTTCTCCGCCGTGACCACAGGCAGGCCGCCGTATTCTTTTATCTGCGGTATTTTGGACATAAGCGACCAGACTGACAGCCTCCCCCCCTCCTAAACCACCAGCCAGACCAGGTAAAATATCGCGTAGACAAAAACCATGAAAAATCCGGCCAGGAGCGCGGCGTACGGCAGCCCCAGGGACAGCAGCGCTTTCTTCCTGGAAATAAGATAGAGACGCCGCATGACGGAGATCCTGGCCAGAATGACTATTATGAAACAGAGAAGACAGTCAGCTCCGGGGTTCAGATAACCGAGGCTGGCCAGGAAGCCAAGCGGTATAAGCAGCGCCCAGAAAAATTCCGTCACGCCGAAGAGGAAAAAGAGCTTGAGCGCGCCGCCGCCTGCGCCGGTCATCTCCAGGAACAGATGTATGCCGGCGGCGAAGCAGAAATTGACCCCCAGCACGAAAACCAGCACGTTCAGGAACGAAAAAATACCGGGAGGAACCGCGGAAAACATACGTAGGAAGAGGAAAATGCTCAAGGTTCCTGACAGGTAACCTAAGAGCCCGACATGGCCCATCTCCCGGATACCGGTTCGGTCTATAAAATCCCGCGGCCCGTCCACCAGATCCGCCACGGTAGCAATTAAATTCATAATAGCTCCTTCACAGCCCGTACCAGCGGTATTCAAGCCTGGGGCCGGCGTTAAGCGCTTTTTCCACAGACGCTCCCCCGAAGAAACTCAGTTTGGAATCAAGTATCGAGAAAAACTGGTCTATCGGGTCGACATCGCGCAGAACGCGGGGATTCTTTCCGATCTTGCCCATTTCACCCGCCATGTCCAGCGCGTCCTGCAGATCTCCGAGCTTATCCACAAGTTTCACGTCCAGAGCCTGGCGGCCGGTGTAGATACGGCCGTCCGCAAGCACTTTAACCTGCTCCACCGGCATCTTGCGTCCCCCGGAAACGGCGGCCACGAACTGCTCGTATGAATCGTCTATAAGCCCCTGGAGGAGCTTGCGCTCTTCCGGAGTCATATCGCGCGTGGGGGAGCCGATATCCTTGAACTTGCCGGATTTGATCACTTCGCTGCGCATTCCAATCTTGTTCATGAGGCCGGCAAAACTGCTCGCGCTGAAAATAACGCCTATGGAACCGGTGATGGTGCCCGGTTCCGCGACGATGGCGTCGCAGGCCGAAGCCACGTAGTAGCCGCCGCTGGCCGAAACGTCGCCGAAACGGGCCACGAACGGCTTTTTGGTCCCGGCTTTCGCGCGCAGGATGGCGGAATAGATCTCCTGGACCGCGCCGACGCTGCCGCCGGGAGAATTGATGTCCAGCAATATGGCCTTGACTTCTTTTTTCGCGGCCGACGCCTTTATGCGCCTGGCGATCTGCTGGCTGCCGCGCTCCCAGACCCTGGAAGAATCGGTCTGGTAAATAGCCCCGAAAATGGGGATGACGGCCACCGCGTCTTTTTTGGCTGAGAGGCCGGCGAAACCGGACAGATCTATGTCCTTGGGCCTGGCCCGCTTCGCGCCATCTACTTTGGCGATCACTGCGAACGACGCCGCCAGCGAGACCGCGTACAGCGCGGCTATGAGTTTAAGCCAGAGTCTGGTTCGGGACGGCCCGGTCTTAACTTCCGTCCCCGCCGTTCCGGCCGGGGCCTGAATATTTTGTTCGTCCATTGTTATTCCTCCGGTTCAAACATCACTTGCGTCCACCACTTTATTCCTGCCGGTTTCCTTGGCCCTGTAGAGCGCGGCATCCGCTTTCGAGATCAACTCGCCGGCCACCGTACCGCCCGGGCTCCGGCCGGCCGCGGCGGAGACGTCGCGCGGGAAATGGGCCATGCCTATGGAGACGGTGACTTTTATCGTCTCAAAACCCTGCGAAAAGTTTTCGCTTTCTATCCTCGTCCTGATAGCTTCGGCTTTCCTGAGCACGCCCGCGAAATCCGCGCGCGGCAAAACTATGCCGAACTCCTCCCCGCCGTAACGTCCGACGAAGTCGGTCTCGTAAACGCTGGAGCGCAGAAGCAGCCCCACCCGTTTCAGCACAAAATCCCCGAACTGGTGGCCGTAACGGTCGTTCACCGCCTTGAAGTGGTCTATATCCACTATCATAAAACCGAGCGTGGTCTTGAAAGCGCCCGCGCGCCGGATCTCCTCGTCTATCTTCTCGTCCAGGGCGTTGCGGCGGTAAACGCCGGTAAGGCCGTCCACCTGGGAAAGCCACTCCACCTGCCTGAAAAGCTGTATCCTTCTGACGGCGAACGACACCTCATCGGCGAATTCACGGGCCGCTTCGGCCAAAGCGGTCTTGTTAAAAGTTTCCGGCGGGAAACGCAGCGCGAAAAAACCGGCCTGGGCCCCGGCATGGAGCACCGGCGCAAGAACCGCCCGCTCCGCCTCCGAAACCACTATGCCGGAGAGGGACGAAAGACCGCCGCCGGCAAGCCGGGATACCGCCTCCGTGGAAAGCCCCGTCTTCTCTCCGGAGGCGAAAAGCTCCGGGACGCCGGAGTTCAGGTCGTTAACGTAGAAAGCGAAATCGGCGGTGTCGAAATAATCTTTCATATACCGCCCGAACTGCTTGCCAGCGCTTTCCAGATCCATGGCCTCGGAAAGCAGTTTTACGGCGGAATAAAGCGTAAGGGCCTTCTTCTCACTGGCGGCCAGGGCCGTGAACTCCAGCTTCAGGACCCGGAGGGCCGCCTCAAGCTCTCCGAGCCGCTCCTTCGATTCCACGAGCTTCCGCTCCCCTTCCGCCGAACCGGGATTGTCAGCGTTAACCACGAGGGAGTGGGCCAGAGCCGCCAGCGTCCATACGATGAGCGCGATGGCCGGAACTCTCCCAAGGCCGGCGCCCAGCGCGGCGATCGAGCCGGCGCCCAGCGCCAGGGCGGACAACAGCCCGGCGGATCGGCTGAAACGGCCCGCAAAATAAGAAAGCAGCGGCGAAGACGCCAGTAGAAAAGCGAAAAAATTGTCTTTACTCATAAACCACCCGATTCCTGCCGCCGTGCTTGGCCCTGTAGAGCCGCTCGTCCGCCGAACGAACCAGCTGGCTGGCGATCGCGGCCTCGGCCGGGAATTCCGCCACTCCGAAACTGGCCGTCACGCGGGTAACCTCGCCGTTAAAGGAGAACCGCCTGGCCTCAAGCGCCTTACGGATATGCTCGGCCACGCCCGCGGCCCGCGCTTTTCCGACCCCGGTGAGAATAACCGCGAATTCTTCCCCCCCGTAACGGGCCGCGAAATCGATGTCCCGGATACTTTCCGCCAATTCACGGGCCACCGCTTTCAAAACGGCGTCCCCGGCCTGATGGCCGTAAGTGTCGTTATAACTTTTAAAGTGATCTATATCGCTCATGATCAGCGAGAACGGCACCTTGGAGCGGGCGGCGCGCAGAATCTCTTCCTCTATGCGGGTCTGGAAAGCGCGGTGGGTAAAGAGTCCCGTAAGGCCGTCCTTGATGGCAAGTTCCCTCACCCGTTCGAACATATGGATATTTTCCATGCTGACCGTGGCGATGGTGGAAATTATTTCAAGCGTGCGCAGATCCGGAGTGGAAAAACGGTTCGGCTCCGCGGAGACCAGCCGTATGAAGCCCGTCATGGAGCCGAAAAGATTCAGCGGCACGACCACCAGCGAGCGCTGCCCTTCGGAGAAAACTTCGGAAGAAAGCCTGTTCTCCTCCGCACTGTTCTTCACCAGCAGCGGGATCTTGCGCTGAGCCACCCAGTCGGCGAGAGAGTCCCGCGCCGCGCCGGACTCCAGCTCGGCCGTGACCCCGGGAAACTGTTTTTTGAGCATATCCCGGAGCCGGGCTTTTATCTCATCGGCGGTAGCACAGGACGAAAGCGTGTGAATGTAGGCCGACAGGCCGGCCTGGAACCTGATCCGGTCCTTAAGCGCCCCCATGTGCTCTTTGTACATCTTCAGCTCGCTTTCAAGAGCCCGGGCCCTTCCGGCGTGTTCCGCGGCCTCGGAGCTCAAACGTTCCGCGCCGGCCTGCCTGCGGTTCTGGGAGCTGTTTAGAGCGTAGAACAGCGCCCACAGGGCGGCGACTTCCCCGAAACCCAGCAGCGCCGCTTCCACCGGGCTGCCCAGCGGCGCGAGGCGCGGCAGGACAAAACCAATGCCCGTGGCCAGAAACATGAAAATAAATTTAAGTTCTTTTTCCTGGAAAAAAGAGAACCAGATAAAAACCAGGCCGTAAGCCGGGAAGATCCAGAGGAAAAACTGATTGTAGCGCCATACCATCCAGGAAACGGCCGCGAATATCGCGAAAGGCGCTGAGAACCGGATAAGCTTATTATCGATCATCGCGTATGGCTATTTTTCACCCGTCAGGCGGCGGCGCACCTCGGCGCGGATCTCCAGCAGGAGTTCTTTTGAATCCCGCCCGGTTCTTTTTGCCTCCGCTTCCAACGCCTGTTTAAACCGCGCGTGCATTCCCGGATCGGCGCATTGCAGAAGAACCGTGCTGCCGCATTCGCAATTGACATACGAGATCAATCCGAAAGGGTCGTCTATCTTCGGCGAGCATTGCGGCGCCCCGAGCGGACGAGTTCCCCCGATAAACTGCCTGAAATCCGAGAATTCTTTTTTGCAATTATTGCATTTACGCGGGAACTGCGCCTCGCACATGACGATTATCGGTCCTATAAATTTTTCAAGACTTTCAGGCAGATCCATAAAATATGTCCCTTTATTTCAGATTCCAGACCGCCGGACGGCCGTAAAACGGCAGGGGACGCGATACCCCCCCCCCCCCCGCCGCGGCACGACAACATTATGCTTTAATTGCCGTTGGCGGCGCAAATTTACAGGCATATAGGACTTTAGACCCTCCCATCCGGCTTCGGAATAAATTACAATATTGCCGGCACAACATCTGAAGCCGAGGAGAAACCGGATGCGCATCTATAAAACTGTCTTATCCCTCCTTATACCTCTTTTCCTGTCTTCACCGGCCTATACCGCTACCGCTGAAACGAAATCCGCCGGCAAACAGCTTAAAGCCGCCGCCGGAGATAAGCCCGCCGTCTCCGCGCCCGAACCGGGGACGCCGGCCGGCGCCGCGCCGAAAGCGCCCGTTTTGCGGACGGCCAGGATCGACTGGGCCGACGCCGTCCGTAAATATTCCAGCAAAGTTTTCACCCCTCCCCCCCAACGCCGCATAGACACGGCCGGCAGCGAACTGGTCATGCTGCAGGGCTTCCACTGGTACGCCGACAGCTACTGGCAGCACCCGCCGCGCGGCTGGTGGGGCGTGCTCGCCCAGAGAGCCCGAGAGATAGGCCGGGCCGGCTTCGACCTGGTCTGGTTCCCTCCGGTTTCCATAGGCAGCTATTACCCTACGGAATGGTATAATCTCGACTCCCAGTGGGGGAAAAAGGACGCCCTGCTGGAAGCCGTAGCCAATATGCACTCCGCGGGCGTAAGGGTTCTGGCGGACGTGGTGCTTAACCACCGCAACGGCAGCACCAACTGGCTGGATTTCACCAATCCGGACTGGCCAAGCGACGTAACCGTGAACAACGACGAGGTCTGGGCGCAGCCGCCGTACGCCCAGCTGCCGCGCAGCCTTTTCTCCGACGAAGGCCAGGGCGAGTTCGGCTGCAGGGATCTGGATCACCGCAACCCGCTTGTGAGGGAAGACACCAAAGTCTTCATGCGCTGGCTCAGACTCGCGGTTGGTTTTGACGGCTGGCGCTACGACATGGTCAAGGGTTACTCCCCCTCGCGGATCGAGGAGTACAATACCGCATCCAGCCCTGTTTTTACCGTGGGCGAATATTACGACGGAGACCGCCAGCAGATAGTTAACTGGATAGACGGAACCGATTCCAATCCTAACAAGACCAACGCCTCCACGGCTTTCGATTTCACGACCCGCTACGCCCTTATCGCCGCCGTGGAAACCGAACGTTACGAGCTGCTGTCCGACAACGGCAGGCCCTCCGGAGTCATCGGCTGGTGGCCGGCCAAGGCCGTCACCTACGTGGACAGCCACGACACCTCCCCGCGCGACCCTAATTTTCTGCAGACCGCCCCGCAGGAATACCGGATCCAGCGCCTTATGGGCTACGCCTATATTCTCACGCACCCGGGCATCCCCTGCGTCTTCTGGCCGCATTTCTTCGACTGGAGCCAGGATTACCGGAACCAGATAGCCAAACTTATTGAGATCCGGAAGACCGCCGGGATAACCTCCACGAGCCCCGTGCAGATCATAGCGGCCGCCAACGGGCTTTACGCCTCGGTCACCACCGGCAAGCGTCTGCAGGTCGCCCTCAAGCTCGGCAGGAACTGGGACTGGAACCCCGGCGGAAGCTGGACGCTGGCCGCCAGCGGCGAGCGCTACGCCGTCTGGACCAGGTGAAAGGATAAATTAAAATCCGCCCGCTTAAAAGCGGGCGGATTTTAAATGGTGGAGGCGCCGAGATTCCTGCTCCCCCGCTCCCTCCCGGTCGCTCCTCCGCAGCCGGCCGCCCTCGCTGACGTCCGCCTCCGGCGGACTTTTCCCGCACCGCGGGCGCTCGGGTCGGCTGCGAATCCCGGTAAATTTAAAGCCGGTTCCTGGAAAGGAACCGGCTTTAAATTTATGGAGGCGCCGGGATTCGCACCCGGGTCCGACAATTACGCGCCAGAGCCGCTACAGGCTTAGCCCTGATTTTGTCTCGGATCGGCCTCAGTTCAGGACGACAAAACCGATCCAAAGCTCCGTGTGGTCTTTTGCCCCGGCGTACGAAGCGCGACGCCGGAACAGCACCCTGCGTTTTGACGCTCACCGGACGTTGCAGAGAGACGTCCGGCAGCGAGGCTCACTTAAGCGTGAGCCCAGGCCATCTCATTTGAGTTGGCTTTTTTGTTTTTGACCCTGTTTTACATGGCCTGGTCAACCATGGCCTGCAACTTTGACGCGATAAGCTGCCGTCGAGCCTATTCGCCCCCATCTGTCATCGCACCCCGCGCTGTATACGCGCGCGAAGCGACGTCGTGCGTATATTTTAGCAGATTTCCCAATGAAACGCCATAGACCGCAGACGCGAAACGCTGTTTTACTATTCGCTCTTTACGCTTTGCCGCTTACGGCGATCATGGCTTTGCGGATGGTCTCCAGGGCGGGGGCGGAGGTCTTTATCCGGATGCCGTCGCCGAAACGCGACGGCAGGAAGATTAGGGAGGAACCGAACAACTCCTGCCATTTTTTTATGGCGGGCATGCCTATCGGGGCCCTGGGCTGGAAAAAGATCTCGTATGTTTCGTCTTTCTGAACCACGGATCTGACAGAGAGCTTGGCCAGCTCTCTTTTAAGCTTGATGACCGCGGCCAGATTCTTCAGCGGCTCCGGGGCCGGGCCGGACAGATCCGCCAGCCCCTCCATTATCTTATCCACTTTTCCAGGATCGGCGTTCAGAAGCTTTTTATAGAAATTCAGGCGCTCCATATCGTCGCCGATGTAATCTTCGGGGATGAAAGCCGGTAATTCAAGATCTATCTTGACGTCAGGCAGTTCCTCCTCCCGATCGCGCCCCTTGATGCGGTTTATCTCCCCGTTCAGAAGCTTTATATACATCTCAAGGCCGATGGAATTTATAAAGCCGTGCTGGCGCACGCCCAACAGTTCGCCGGCGCCGCGGATCTCCATGTCGCGCATGGCAAGGCGGAAACCGGAACCCAGCTCCGTGAATTCCTCCAGCGCGCTAAGACGCTTCATAGCGAGTTCGCTTATTATTTTTTCGTCCTGCGGCCCGTGGTCTTCAACCCTATCCCCTATGCGCTCCCCCCTATACGCTTTCTTCTTCATCCACCCCGGATAAAACAGGTAACAGTAGGCCTTCTGCTTTTCCCGGCCTATTCTGCCCCTCAACTGGTAAAGCTGGGACAGGCCCAGCTCGTGGGCGTTCTCCACTATCATCGTATTGACGCTGGGGATATCCAGGCCCGACTCGATAATGGTGGAGGCCATAAGCACGTCGTATTTCTTATGGAGGAAATCCCACATATATTTTTCTATCTGCTCCCCGCGCATAGCCCCGTGCGCCACGGCCACGCGCAAGCCCGGCATAAGTTTTTCCAGGTAGGCCCGCCGCGACTCTATCGTCCGCACGCGGTTGTGGACATAGTAGATCTGCCCGCCGCGGGCCAGCTCAAAATTTACCGCGTTGATCAAAGCCGTCTCGTCGAAAGGCCGGACCTGGGTGGAAATGGGCAGCCGGCCTACCGGCGGACTTTCTATCACCGACATCGTCTTCAAAGTGGACAGAGACTGGTAGAGCGTGCGCGGAATAGGCGTGGCCGAGAGCAGCAGCAGATGGACGCCTCTGGCCAGGGCCTTGAGTTTTTCCTTGTCTTTGACACCGAAACGGTGCTCTTCGTCTATAATGAGCAGACCAAGGTTCCTGAATTTCACGTCCTTTTGCAGCAGCCGATGGGTTCCTATGACTATATCAAGCCCGCCCCCGGCTAGCCGTTCCAGGATCTTCTTCTGATCCGAACGCGTCTCAAAACGGGAGATCACGCCTATCTTGACCGGGAATTCCCTGAAGCGGTTGAGGAAATTCTGAAAATGCTGATCCGCCAGGATGGTCGTCGGCGCCAGGACGACGGCCTGGCGGCCGTTGAAAACGGCGCGCATGGCCGCGCGCATAGCCACCTCGGTCTTGCCGAACCCCACGTCCCCCACCACCAGCCGGTTCATCGGGCTGGCTGATTCCAGGTCGCCCAGCACCTCCCGGATAGCGGACAACTGATCGGGGGTCTCCTCAAAAGGGAAAGCCGCGGAAAATTCATGTTCCAGACGCCCCGCGTCGGGCAGAGCTATGGTTTTCATGGCCCTGCGCTCCGCCTCCACTTTCAGGATATCGCGGGCGAGCAGCTCTACCTGGCCGCGGACGCGGTTTTTCAGCTCATGCCAGGTCTTAGTGTCCATGTGGGAGAGCTTGGGCACCTTGCCCTCGGCGCTTACAAATTTCTGCACCCGGTTGAACTCATGGAGCGGCACCATCAGCTTGTCGCCGCGGGCGTATTCCATGAGCAGACAATCGGCGTCCTCTATATTTTCGTTGTTCGCGTTACGGTAATACGCTTTTTTGATGCCGAGATATCTGCCCACGCCGTAATCTTCATGCACCACAAAATCCCCGATTTTTAGATCCGCCCATTTAAAAGATTTGCCTTTCGGTTTTGGGGCTTTGAGATCTATGCGGTAACGGCGCTGAAAGATCTCCGAAGACGTGAACACCGCGATCCGGCCTGGAGGGGAGAGGAAGCCCTCCTGAATATAGCCGGTTCTGAAATTTATAAGATCCGCCGCGCCTTTTTCTTCAAAAAGATCCCTGAGACGGTCAGTCTCGCCCCGGTTGATACAGAAAAGGAAAACGGCGTATTTTTCTTTTTTAAGGCGCCGGATCTCGCCCTCAGCCAGCGCCAGATCCGAATTAAAATTCATATTGGAAACGGCGCCGAAATTCACATCGGCCGTGCCGGCCGGCAGGGATGAGAACGCGAATGCCTCGTCCACGAGAATCCTGAACCCCTCAGGCAGTTCCAATCCCTGATCCAAAAACGCCCTCCACCCGTTCCCGACAAGCGCCCCAAGGGTCTCTCCCGAACCATCTTCCGCTTTTGTCGTTTCTTTTACGGCCACTGTCAACTGACCACTGATCACTGATGTGTTCGGCGTAACGACAGCCCTTTCGAGAAAACCGGAGGTGCTCTGGGTTTCTATCTCGAAGAACCTGGCGCTTTCCAGCGTGTCGGAGAAAAAAAGCCTGACAGGCTTCACGGAATCGGGAGGAAAGAAATCTACGACCGAACCGCGAACCGCGTATTCTCCGCGGTTCTCCACAAAAGCGACGCGCGCGTAGCCGGCTTTCTGGAATTTCCCGGGTAATTCCGCCCTCGGATAGGTTCCGCCCGGCCTGAATTCGAACTTCAACCCTCCATATGCTTCGCGGCTGATTATCTTTTCGGCAAGGCTTTCGGGCGTGGTAAGCAGTATCCGGGGCTTTCCCCCGGATGTTGGCCGCGACTCCGGCGGCAGGGGCGCGGAAGCATAAAGGGATTTCAGCGCCTGAGCGCGCAGGGCCGGATCCGACCCCCAGAAAAGCGGCTCAAAATCAACGGCCCCGGGGAACAGATCTTTAAGCGAACTGAAAGCGTTGGCGAAATCCGCGAAAACTTCCTCCTCTTTCACCACCAGGAGAATATCGCCGTTTTTTTCTTCAAGCGCTTCAAGCAGACACATGGCCCGCGCGCTCAGGTTGGGCGCGCCGCCGATGACTTTGACGTCCATAAGTTTCAATTTTACTATAATTGAAGAAGAAGGGTTTAGGGTCTACCATGAACCCTATACCCTCTACCCTTATTTTATGCTCAAATGGATAGAAATAGACCTTAAACTCATCGGGGCAAATGTCCGGGCCGTAAAAAAAGAACTCAGGCCCGGTGTCGCCCTTATGGCGGTGGTCAAGGAAGACGGCTACGGCCACGGCGCGCTGGAAACCGCGAAAACGGCGCTCGCGAACGGGGCCGATATGCTGGGGACACTGACCCTGGAAGAGGCGGCTATTCTCCGCCGGAAAGGCGTGACAGCGCCCATAGCCGCCCTGGCCCCGGCACCAGCCGGCTATGCCGCCGATTTCATCAAATTCGGAATTATTCCCACCGCGGACTCCCTGGATTTCATAAAGGCCCTGGACGCAAAAACGCCCGCCGGGTGTAAAACCCGTTATTACGCGGACATCGATTCCGGCCTCAGGCGCTGGGGCGTCCAGCCGGAAGATTTCCCGGCTTTCCTTGAAAAAACGCTTAAATATAAAAAGGCGGTTCCGGCGGGCATAAGCACCCATCTCGCATACGCCCCCCGCAAGAATATGATAGAAGCGGAGGAAAAACTTTCCTCTTTCAGGGAACTGGGGAATCGCGCCGAAAAGTTTTATCCCGGCCTTAAGCTGCACGCGGCCAACAGCGCCGTACTGTGCGATTTTCCGCACTGGCAGCTAAACATGGTCAGGATAGGCAATCTGCTCTACGGGCTCTACCCCTCCCGGGTCTATCTTGAAAGAACCAAGGGCCCGCCGATAAAAGGCATCGAACGCCCGTGGAAATTCTACGCACGGATCATCTCGATAAAAAAAGTCCGGAAAGGGGAATCGCTGGGTTATGCCAGCGACTATATCGCCTGCAAACCCATGACCATAGCCGCCATACCGGCCGGCTACGCCGACGGGCTCACGCTTGAGCCCTCGGAGAAATCAATAAAATTATCCGCGGGACAGGCCTACTGGGGCATGATAGGCGGGCGGGAAGCCCCGTTCGTAGGCAGGGCGGGCATCGCCCACACTTTGCTGGATATAACCGGCATCCCTGACGTTCAGACAGGAACACCCGTCCTCCTGCCCGTCCGCCGCACCGCCGCCTCCGCGAGAATACCTAGAATATATAAATGACAGTGGTCAGTGATTAGTGCACAGTAGTCAGCAAAAAAAGAAGATACTGTCAAAAATTCCCCTATCTTCTGACCACTGATCACTCACCACTAACCACTGCTGTTAATGTCCCGCGTCGCTGAATTCGGTGGGTTCGGTGCCTTTTATGAAAGCTTCCAGCAGGGGTTTCTTGCAGGTGGGCAGGGCAAGCTTCCCGGTATCTGGATCTACGGTAACGAAAACTATGCCCTCCGGCGCCGTGAAATCCCTTTTCGGCTGATCCTTGAGCACGGTTTCCATGATCTCGGTCCACCAGGGAACCACCGTGCCGCCGCCGGTCCAGTCTTTCATGGGAATGGACGTCATATCGTCATAACCCATCCACGCCCCCGCCGCCAGATCCGGCGTCATGCCGATGAACCACATATCTTTCGAATCCTGGCTGGTGCCCGTCTTGCCGGCTATAGGCCGCTTAAGACGGCCGGCATAAGCGCCGGTTCCGCGCTGAACCACGCCTTTCATCATATTGATCAGCAGATACGCGGTCTGCGGAGTAAAACTTTCCTGTTCCTCCGGAACATATTCCTGCAGGATCCTGCCCTGGCCGTCGGTAACCTTGAGCACGCTGAACGGCTCTACGTGGATGCCGCCGTTGGCGAAAGTGGAAAACGCGCTGACCATTTCAATGGGACTCACCAGCGAAGTGCCGAGGCCGATGGAGGGCACGGCTTCCAGGTTCCTCTTTATACCGGCCTTATGCGCCACATCCACCACCTGGGTCGGGCCTATCCGTGTGACCAGGTAGATGGAGGCCAGGTTCCTGGAAAGCTCCAGCGCCCGGCGCATGGTTATGTTCCCGAGGAATTTCCCGTCGAAGTCGTTCGGAACCCAGATATTAAAATCCTTATTCCCCACGAAAGGCTGGATGGCCAGGTTGATGGAATACTGGTCGGTCGCGCCTTCCAGCAGGCGCCAGTCTTTGCTGTCGTAATAATAAGCCATGGGCGAATCATCCACGATCGTAGCCGGGGTATAGCCGTTAAGCAGCGCCGACATCCACACGAAAGGCTTGAAAGTGGAGCCGGCCTGCCTGGCGGCCTGGGTGACGCGGTTGAACTTGCTGTCCCTGAAATTGCGTCCGCCTATCATGGCCTTGATAGCGCCCGTCTTCACATCCAGGATGACGAAAGCGCCCTGCAGCCCCTGCGGCGCGCCTGTGGAAACCTCCGCCCCGTCCCCGCCGGCAGCCTGGCGCGCCTTGAAAGAATCCGAGTCATACCTGACCAGGTACTTCTCCATAACGTCTTCCGCCGGAATCTGCATGGAGAGATCCAGGGTCGTATAGATCTTCAGGCCGCCTTTCCAGAGCTGGGCAAAACCATATTTGGGTTCCAGCTGCTGGCGGATGTATTCCACAAAATAGGGAGCGTGGCTTGCGAGTAAAGTGGATTTTCCGGAGGGGATGGGCGCGTTGTTGGCCTCATCCATTTCCTTCCGGGTGATGTAATGCTCGGCCACCATCCTCTCCAGCACCAGGTAGCGCCGCAGTCTGGCTTTCTCGGGACTGGAGAAAGGCGAGAACCGCTCCGGGGAGGGAATGATGCCGGCGAGCAGGGCGCATTCCGCCAGGGTCAGTTCCGGAACGTCCTTGCCGAAATAAAGCTTGGCGGCGGATTGCACGCCCAGGACGCCGCCGCCGAAATAGATCTGATTCAGGTAGAGCTGGAGTATCTCGGCCTTGGAGAAGTTGTTTTCTATCTGCAAAGCGAGCACGATCTCCTTGATCTTACGGGAGATGGTTTTCTCCTGTTTCAGGAAGATATTCCTGGAAAGCTGCTGGGTGATGGTGGAGCCGCCCTGGGCCGCCCTGGTATGCATAAGATCCCGCAAAAGGGCGCGCGCTATGCCTTTCGGGGAGATGCCCCAATGCCTGAAAAAATCACTGTCCTCCATGGCTATTACCGCGTTCTGCATGTCTATGGGAATGCGGTTCAGAGGAAAGAGCGTCCTTTTCTCCACGGAGAATTCGGCTACGACCTGGCTATTGATGTCGTAGACATAGGTGGTAAGGGACGGCGTGTACTCATCCAGTTTATCCACGGACGGGATATCGGACAGGATCTTGCGCATCATAAGGGACGCGCCAAGCACCGCCACGGCCGAGACCGCGGCCGTCAGATAGACGGCCCTGATCAGCAGCGTCCTGGGCGGCAGGCCGTCTATACAGGCCAGCAGGTCTTTTACCAGTTTCATCGGTTTAAATTATATCAAAGTAACGGAGAGGCACAAAGACACCGTGGAACCTGGATTCTCCGGCTAACCCTCGGTTTTTTTCAGCACCTCGGCCACGGCGCCGGTGATCTCGGAGAAATGGCTGCCCTTAAGAATGAACCGGTCGGCCCCGCAGGACGTCCTTTCCTCCTCGGCGCCGCTGAGCACTATGACCGGAATCTTCTCAAGTTCCGCGTCGGCTTTCAGCGCCGCGCAGAAACCGGCCGCGGTCCCGCCTTCGAGGGAGCAATCGAGAAGTATGCAGTCCGGGCGGCGAAGCTTAGCGGCGGCCATGGCGGCGGCCCAGGTGGAAGCGGCGCAAACCTGGTATTGCAGCGAAGTCAGCACCCTTGACAGGATCTTGATCCAGCCGGGATCGTCATCCACGATAAGAATCGTCATTAAACCATGTCCACAGAAGAAAGTGATCGGCCGATTTTCCAGAAAGGATAAAAGCTGAGGGATAAAGGCTAAAGGGCGAAAAAAGCCCTTGTATCCCCTATGTCTTTCCTTTATCCTTTATCCTTCAGCCTTTAGCCTTAAGCCTTAGGCTTCGCGCTGTTGAGGATTTCTTCCACTTCCGGATCGGTAACTTTCTCTATATTCCTGCACTTGGGAAAGCCGGAGCAGGCCAGGAAGTAACCGCGCGCGCTCTTTCTCAGGAGCATTTTGTATTTATTGCATTTTACGCAGATTTTTTCCACGGGGATAGGCTTGAACACCTCTATCTTGTTGCCCTCCCGGTCCAGGGGGATCTTACCCTTGCACTTCGGGAATCTGGAGCAGGACAGGTACTTGCCGAACCTGCTCTCGCGCATGACCAGAGGGCTCAGGCACAGCGGGCATTTCTCGTTCGTCTTGACCACAACTGGCCTGGACTTGACCATGTCGGTTTCGGCCTTGGCCAGGTTCCGGGCGAAAGGGCCGTAGAATTCCTTTATCATCTTTACCCAGTCTATGGCTCCGTCGGCGATATCGTCCAGTTTGTCCTCTATGGAAGCGGTGTAGGAGATGCTCAGGATGTCCGGGAAAAAACCTTTGAGTTTTTCGGTCACAAGCGCGCCCAGTTCGCTGATGAGGAGCTTCCTGTCCTTCTCGCGCCTGATATAGCCCCGATCCACCACGTTCCTGATGATCACGGAATAAGTGGACGGACGGCCGATACCGTGCTTCTCAAGCGTCTTTATGATGCTGGCTTCGTTGTAATTCGGAGGCGGGCTGGTCCGGTGCGCCTTGGTCATCACATCTTTCAGGAGCAGCCTGTCGCCCTCTTTCAGCGGCGGGATTATCGACGCCTCATCGCCCTCCTCCTCCTCCGTGACCTCGTCCTCTTTTTCTTCGCGGTAAACCTTAAGATACCCCTCGAATTTCATGGTGCGGCCGCTGGTCCGCAGGACGGCCGCGCCGCTGCCGTCGGTTATCTCCACGCTGACGGAATCGAACACCGCCTCCTCCATCTGACTGGCGACGAACCGCCGCCAGATAAGGTCGTACAGTTTCGCCTGGTCGGGATTGAGGAACGGCCTGACGTCCTCCGGCTTGCGGTAGACGGAGGTCGGATGGATGGCCTCATGCGCTTCCTGCGCGCCTTTGACTTTTTTAAGATAAACCGGCGGTTTGGCCGGCGCGAATTCTTTCCCGTAAAGTTCGGCCACGAACTTCGCGGTCTCCTGCTGAATCTCGGCGGAGACGTTGAAGGAGTCGGTTCTCATGTAGGTGATGAGACCGGCGCGGTCCCCGTCCAGCTCCACACCTTCGTAAAGCGTCTGCGCCACTTTCATGGTGCGGTCCGAGGCGAAACCAAGCTTATTATAAGCGTCCTGCTGCAGGGTGCTGGTGATGAAAGGCGGCTTGGGCCGCTGCCTGACCGCTTTGGACTCTATCCTGGACACCGTAAGGACGGCGTTCCGGAGGAGGGTGGCCGCCTCCACGGTATCTTCCAGCTTCTTAAAGACTGAGGTTTTGTAGCGGTAATCCTCGGCGAACAGTTTCAACGTTACGGTCTGCTCCACCGGATTGGCGCGCCAGCGCACCAGTTTGGATTCGAAATCCCGGCCTTCCGTTTCTTTCGCCAGTCTGGCGGAAAGAGTGTAGTAGTCCTCTTCCTTGAAAGCGGCTATTTCCATGGCGCGTTCGGCTATCAGGCGCACGGTCACAGACTGCACGCGGCCGGCCGAAAGTCCGCTTTTTATCTTGGCCCACAACAGGGGTGAAAGTTTATAGCCGACCAGGCGGTCGGTGATGCGCCGGGCCTGCTGGGCGTTGACCAGGTTAAGATCCAGTTCGCGCGGAGATTTGAGCGAGGCCTCGATGGCGGCTTTGGTGATCTCATGAAAGCTTATGCGCTGGAATTTGGCCTTGTCCGCGTTCATCCCCTCGCGAAGATGCCAGGAAATGGCCTCGCCCTCGCGGTCGGGGTCGGTCGCCAGGTAAACCGCGGCGGCGTTCTTTGCGAGGGCATTAAGCTCGGGGATGATCTTCCGGGCCCGTTCCACCAGCACGTATTTAGGGGCAAAGCCGTGTTCGACATCCACGCCCAATTCGTCCTTCGGCAGGTCGCGCACGTGCCCATAGGAACTTCGCACCACATAATCCCCGCTAAGGAACCTGCCGATGGTCTTTTCCTTGGTGGGAGACTCCACGATCACCAGAATTTTTCGGCCCGCCTGCGGGGCCGCGGCCTTAGCGGCCTTGGGGGCCTTTTCCGGCCTAGCGCTCTTTACCGGCTTATCTTTTTTTCCTGTCTTTTCAGTTGCCATAATTGGTTAATTCCATGCGCCCCCGCATTCCGGGAGCAGATGTCTCAAAGTTCAAGGTACGGAAGTTATATTTTATATTTTTTATCGCCCCAAGGCGACAATATTAAAAAATTTTAAAATTTTGCGGGGTATTGACATCCGTCAATCCGCGCTGTATGATATTGGCGGGAGAAACGTATGAAAAACTTTACAACGACACTGGGCGCCGCGGCGGCCCTCCTGATACTGCCCGCGCTCTCTTTCGCCCAGGGCAAGGCCGTGTACGGAGACGACGACCGCCTGGACTATTTTGCCGTCTCGCAGGAGATGAAAGCTCTTTCAGATTCCACGGTTTCTCTGTGGGAATCCGACGACATAACAGAGGACGCCGCGGGCTTCAAATTAAAAACCAACAATTTCGGAACCTACTGGGAGCTCTGCCCCGGAGAAAAGTTCCGCGAGCAGCCCAGCGGGGGCTCATGCTCCGCCTCCCTGGTGGGCGAAGACCTCATAATGACGGCCCGCCACTGTATAACAAGCGAGTGGAAATGCAAGAACACCAGATTCGTATTTGGCTACGCCGTAAAAAAGGAGGGCGGGGGAGCCGCCATCTCGATACCGGCCGCGGACGTATACGGCTGCGCAAAGATTGTGACACCCTCCGACAACAACGCTGTCGTTTATGATTATGCCCTGATCCAGCTGGATCGCAAGGTGGTCGGCCATAAGCCTCTTGCCGTCAACCGGAGCGGCGGCCTCAAGCGCGGAGACGGAGTTTTTGCGATAGGATATCCCAAAGGCCTGCCCGTTAAGATAGCGGGCAGAGCCACGGTACGCCGCCTGCGTAAAGGCGAATTCACGGCCAACCTGGACACTTTCGCCAACAATTCCGGTTCGCCGGTGTTTAACGCCAGGACCAAACTTATAGAGGGGATCCTGGTCGGCGGCGACATGGACTTCCAGTGGAACCCCGCAGGCTGCTATACCTCGATAGTCAACAAGCAGTTTGACGGCCAGGGCGAGAGAGTGACCAAGATCTCTCTCCTCTCCGCCTACATTCCTAAACTGGCGTATGAAAAGACGGTGCAGGGAACGGCTTCCTCTGGGGCCGTAAATATGGATTCCAGAGGCATACAGTCGCTGGATATAACGTCAGAAAACAGCCGGTTCAAGCTGAACTCCGAATGGAATAAACGTAAATAACCGGACCGCAGATGATGCGTTCACGACGCATAACTGCCCGCCCTTTAGCCTTTATCCCTCATCCTTTATCCTTACCTAAAAGATCTGCCCGCCTTAGGCGGACGGATCTTTTAGGTTAGCCCGTCGATTTATATTTATCCGCGCTTTGAGCGACAAGGGCTGAGGTCTCCAGTTCAAAAAGCGCGGCCGCCGCGCGCTGTACCGGCCAGCCGAAAACCTGCACCAGACCGTCAATGTTAAGCCCCCCCTCGCTGCCGGAAATGGCCGCGCGGGCGTCAGCGGCATCGGGAGAGAGGCCGCACAGACGTCCCCCGGAAGAATCTTCCTCCTTTCGGCGGCGCGGCGCCGGAGCAAGTCCGAAAACGGCTTCCGGCGGAAGCGCGGCTATAATGTCCACCGCGTTTTCCACCAGCGCGGCCCCGTTTTTGATGAGCATGTTTGGCCCCCGGCTCATGACGCTGTCCACGGGCCCCGGCAGACCCAGCACCTCCCGGCCCTGCTCCAGCGCGGCTTTTGCCGTTATAAGCGAACCGGATTTAAAATCCCCCTCAATAACTACCGTGGCGTAGGACAGACCGGATATTATACGGTTGCGGCGCGGGAAATGCGCCGGCAGCGGCCCGTCATCCATCGGAAATTCCGACACGATCGCCCCGCCGCCCTCCAGGATCCTTTCGGCGAGCTTTTTATTTTCGGCGGGATAGACCATATTCAGGCCGGTGCCCATAACGGCCCAGGTAAGCCCGCCGGATCTGACGGCGGCTTCATGCGCCGCGGTATCTATCCCCCTGGCCAGGCCGCTGACCACGGTCAAACCCGCTTTGGCCAGTTCGCGCGCCAGGCGCGCCGCGCTCCGGACTCCGTAATCTGTGGGTTTGCGGGTGCCCACTATACCCACCGGCGCGCGCCCGGAAGCGAGCTCTCCTTTGACATAAAGGGCAAGAGGCGGATCGTATATTTTGGCGAGGAGTCCGGGGAACTCCCCGTCCAGGGCGGTTAACACGCGCACGCCGGCACGGCGCGCGGCTTCAAGTTCCTTATGCGGATCCGCCGCGGCAAGACCGGCGACGAAATTGCCGGCTGTTTCCGGCGAAAGGCCTCCGTCGGCTGAAAGTTCGGCGGCGCTTCTGGAGAGCACTTCGGACGCCCCGCCGTAAAATTCTATCAGCCTCAGAAGCCAATCGGTCCGCATGCAGGAAACCGCGTTCAGGCGGATCCGCGCCAGCGCTTCTCTTTCTACATTTGCGGTCATACCATCCCCGCAGCCGGGACTATTTCTTTATCACCTGTCCACTGTTAACCGAAGTATTGGCGTTTATGATACGGGCGATCACGGTGTTTTTTTCGACGCTCAGGACTTCCAGCGAACCGGTTTTCTGAAGTTCTCGGCCTAGTTTCTTATTGGTCCGCTTATCGTAGGCGATGGCGCCTTTCATGTACGCGGAAATGATCTCTCCCGGACGGAAGCCGGAGGAATCCCGGACTTTTACCCGCACGCGGTCGCCGGGCGCGGTCAACCCGTCCGCTTCCTCTTCTTCTCCCGCTTCCACCCTGGAAACCAGGACGCCGTCTTCTTTCCAGTTTTCAGGCACGATAACGGCGGCCCCCGTCGGCCATTCTTTCTGGTCTTCCGGCATCTCGGCAGAGAAGTCTGCCAGTTCAAAATCCGGGGCTTTACCCTCCCCGTCCGGCGGGATCGAAGCCTTGCCCGGCGGCACTGCGGCCCCGGCGGGGGGCGCCGCGCTCCCGGCATCCGCCTTTTCCGCGGGAAGCGGAAGAAGCGCGGGAGGCTCTTCGGAAGCGGCGGCGGTTTTTTCCGCGGCCGGGACGCCGGCCTCTTCTCCGCCGGGGACTTCGGCCTCTGCGGCTGTTTCCGGCCTTAACTCCGGCTTCACCACTTCGGTGATTTCCGGTATGTTTATCTCTTCTTCCGGATAAATGCGGTCCGGATCTTCTATCTTGTCCATGTTGGCGTTATAGATCTTGCCCCATTTGAACGAGTCGCCGTAGTATTTACCGGCGAGCCCCCACAACGTCTCGCCCCTGGCAACAGCGTGTTTTTTGGTTACCGCAAAGCCGCCTCCGGTCCCGGCCTTGGCGGCGGGCGCCGGAACCGGCTCCGGCGCCGCGGGTTTGGCCGGCGCGGCTGCCGCCGCCCCGGGTTCCGGCAAGGGCGGAATAATTACGGGGAGCGCGCTTTGCGAGCTCAGGGCCACGACGTTATCCTCTCCCAGCAGTTTGATCTGCTGTGCCGGCGCGGGAACGGCCAGCGCCAAGATCATTCCGACAATTGTAAGCGGTTTCATTGATATTCCTCCATCTATTCACTGATCACTACCCACTTCCTTACGCCACCAGCTCGGCGGCCTTATCCAGGGCGCGGTACTGCATCGCCTCTATGAGATGCCTCTTTTCAAGTTCCGGCGCGCCTTCCAGATCCGCGATAGTGCGCGCTATCTTCAGCATCTTATCCAGCGACCTGGCTGAAAAACCCAGTTTATTCATGGCGGTTTCAAGAAGACCCGACGCGCCGGCCGGCAGGCGGCAATGTTCCCGCAGTTCCCTGATACCCATAAAAGCGTTGGCGCCGGCGCCGGAATTCTTAAATCTCGCGCGCTGAACAGCCATGGCGGCGGCCACCCTTTCCCCTATCGTCCTTGAGCTTTCGCCCGCCGGCCGCGCCTCCCAATCCGCGAACCTGATAGGGCTGAGCTGCAAATGCAGATCTATGCGATCCATTATGGGCCCGGAAACCTTGGCGCGGTACTTGTGAACCTGCAGCGGAGTGCACGAGCATTCCCGCACGTCATGGCCCAGATAACCGCACGGACAGGGGTTCATGGCCGCCACCAGCAGACACCGGGCCGGGTAAACCACGGTTTCCTTTACGCGCGACACCGTAACTTTCCACGACTCCAGCGGCTCCCGCAGGCATTCTATGGCCGGCCTGGAAAATTCAGTGAATTCGTCCAGGAACAGCACGCCGTTATGGGCGAGCGACACTTCACCGGGCCGCGGGTTCGAGCCGCCGCCTATCAGGGCGGCGTCCGAGATCGTATGGTGCGGCTCGCGGAACGGCCGTTCGGTGACAAGGCTTGAAGATTTTATCAGGCCGATGACCGAATAGATCTTGGTAACCTCCAGCGATTCCTCGTCCGTAAGCGGCGGCAGAATGGAAGCGAAACGCCGCGCCAGCATACTTTTGCCCGTGCCCGGCGGGCCTATCATTATGACGTTATGTCCGCCGGCGGCCGCTATCTCAAGCGCGCGTTTGGCGAAAGCCTGGCTCTTAACTTCGCAAAAATCCCCGGGGACGGCGCCGGAGGGCGCTCTTTCCCCCGGGCGGCAGACCGGAAGCTCGGCCGCGCCATTGATCCAGTCCAGAGTTTCCATGAGGCTGCCCGCGGCCAGGCATTCAAATCCGCTGAGGGCCGCCTCCGCCGCGTTTTCCCGCGGCACTATCACCGCCCCGCGGGCCCCGCCTTTCCTGAGCGACAAAAGCATGGGGAGCACTCCCACCACTGGCCTCAGGGTTCCGTCCAGCGCCAGTTCCCCGATGAACACCGAAGTTTCAAGGCGGCCGGCGGATTCTTTTTTCACTTTGCCGCAGGCGGCAAGTATGCCGAGAGCTATGGGCAGGTCAAAGTGGGTGCCGGTTTTTTTGACTTCGGCCGGGGCCAGATTGACCGTGATCCTTTTTACCGGGAAATCAAAGCCGGAATTTCTTACCGCGGCCACGACCCGGTCCTTTGATTCCCTTATGCCGGTGTCCGGCAGGCCGACCACGGAATAGGTCGGCAGCCCCCTGGCGATGTCCACTTCGACCCTGATGCCAAAGCCCTCTATTCCCCTGAGACCCAAAGTCCGCAGTTTGGACAGCATTGTCGCCCTCCCGGCCGGGTTACGGCCCGGGAATATTATACACACCCACCCCGACAGCGTACTGTCGGGTTCGTTTACCTGGCCATGCGGCAGATATCCCGCGCCTTGGGCGAGCCGCCCGCGGCTTTGACCAGTCTGGCGATGGAACAATCACCGGTGTCGCCGCAGTAACGCTGGACTTCCGCAGAACCCAGGTATTCTTCCTTATGACCGATGACAAGATTTGAGCGCGGGTCGCGGATCTCCCCGCCCTGGCTGAAGCAGTCCAGTCTGGTTCCTACCTCCACTCCGGAATCGTGCCCGGCGTTCAGATAAATATCCTCTCCGGAAGCTTCGGCTACCAGACAGGACCACGGCTTCTTGTTAAGCTGGCTCTCGATATTGGTCACGAACTGCACGATGGCGGCGCGCAGTGCCTCTCCTTCTATCGTCTCATCGTAGCCGCCCTTGGTCCCCATGCCGAGGAAAGAGCCTTTCTTGGACTTGGCCTGCCCTTTGCCAGAATCAGCCATAAGAACCTGACCGCTCTGCGTGTCCACAAGGCGTATATCCACGGTGACATCGGCCACCTGTTTTTTTGTCTGGCTGATCAGATAATCGGAACCCTCCGTCTTTGTGCCGAATTGCGAGACGGCGCCGAGCACGATAGCTTCAAGCCCCAGAACGCGGCCCACCTGGGCCGCCGTCTGCGGATCCGTCATGCCCTGGCTCTGGAATTTCTGTTCTTCCATTATTTTTTCCATGCGGTCGCGCTCCACCACTATAAATTTGCCGGACTTGGTCAGTTCCGTTACCAGGATATCGGTGGCTGCGCCGCCGAGACGGCCCTGGCCGTAGGCGGTCTTATTGGCGAACTCCACCACGCCGATGCGGCGCTTGGGACCGGTGTAGTCGGACTTCGCCTTTTTGGTCTCGTGAACGCTGAGCGCCTGCTGCATCTTTACCGTTTTTGAAGGCGAACAGCCGGCCGCCAGCATAAGCGCGGCGCCGATCATTACAAGTTTTCTCTTATCCATAATTAAGTCCTCCGTTTAGTAATAAGTCGCTCGTTTCCCGTGTCGTAAGGAACGAACAACCGGCACTCTTAATTCCTAGCAGTCCTCAAGTCACGAACCACGAATCCTCCAGTCTCTAGCGTTGGGGCAGCCGGTCAAAAACCCGGTCTATGGCCTTATCGGATTCCGCGCGAAGCGGATGGTTTAACATATTCTGCACCAGTTTCTGCGCGGAATAAACGATAAAAGCCGTCTTTGCCTCGTCCTTGTTCAGGAACACTTTGGTATCCCTGCCTTTTCCCACGGCTTCGAAGAGCGTCTCGCCGGTAGCGGCGGAAACTATCCTGAGCCGCAGCCTGACCAGCTTGCGTACGACAAACCCGAGGTTCTGAAAAGTGAAATCCTCCAGCGCTCCGTAGCAAAGCAGTCCGGTTCCCAGGGCGGCGCCGAGTTCGGCCGGTTTTACCGCGGCAAGCTGTCCTCCGTCGGTGATTCCCAGAGCCCGGAGCTTTTCATCGGTCTCCTTCGTCTCCAGGAGCGGATAGCCGCGCTGCGCTAAACGTTTTGCAACTTCCTCCCTCAGCAGACCAGGCGCGGAAACGTCGTTGGAGTAGTTTTCAAACGGCAGCAGCGCAAGCCGCCCGTCCGCCGCCTCCCTGAGGGCGGGAGAGACCAGATAACTCTCCGGGCCGGCGCAGGAGCTTAAAAACAGCGGCAGCGGCAAAACCGCCGCCAAACCGTACCTCATTAATTTATTGAGCCCTGCAAAAATATTGCCTCCGGCTAAGTTAAAAAACTCTACCCCTACCCTAACCCCTATACCCTTATCTTATTACCGAGAACACCGCTTCGGATTGGCTTACGCTTTCCAGCCCCAGGTCGAATACGCCGGCCCTGAGCAGGGCGCTGGAAAATTCCTGCGGGTCGGGACGCGCGGGATAAACCATTATTACGGCCTCCCCTTCCGAATAACTTTCAAATGACGACCCGTTGATCCCCAGCCCGTCCACCGCCGTTTTAAGCTTGCGCGCGTCCTCTATCCCGCCGAGGCCTTTCACGCGCAGGGTAAGCGGAACCGCCGGCCTGATAAAGGCGTCGACTTTGGAAACCGCCTCCTGCCCCAGCAGTTCTCCGGCGGAAACCAGGGCCTTTCTGAAAGCCCCCTCTTCGGAGGGATCCAGGGCGTTGGAACGGCTGGAGATCTCCAGCAGCAGCCTGCGGGAGCCGGCTTCGTAGATCTTGAGTCCGGCCTGGGCCCGGACCGGATAGAAACCCGCCTGCGGACCCTGGGAGGCCGCCATCGGGCCGGCGTCGGCCCGGCCGATAAACACCAGATCCGCGCCGGAGGCGCGGGCGGCCTCAAAAAAAGAGTTTTCGTCCGACGAATTTTTCAGCGCCGGAGTGTCCGGAAAACTCAGGGCGGTTCTGCGGGCGAGATAATCGGAAAAAGCCTTGCGCGCGTCCCCGTAGGGAGAAGCCGCCGAGGCGAGATATTCGTCAAACATCAACGCCGCCGAGGCGCCGGGTCTGCCCGCTTCGGCCATTGAAAGGCCCCTGAGGGCCGAGGCGGCTTTGTCGATGTAAAGCCAGATCCGCAGCTTCACGCGGTAAAGAGCCCCCTCCCGCCGTTCGGAAAGCACCTTGTATTTTTTTATGTATAGCCCGGGACTCCTGAGGAGGTTCTGCCTTAGTACGCCGTATTTTTCGGCTTTGGACCGGGCATCCATAAAAAGACCGGCCACAGATTCCAGAGCGTTTCTCTGGGCGTCAGCCACGGCGGCGCCGGCGGTGGCGGACAAGTCTTTCTCGTTGTAGGCGGCCGCCCCCTCCGCTTCAACGGCCTCGACGCTGTCGAACATGACCTCGCTTTTCGTCCGGCCGGCGCAGGCGGCCATGAGACCAAGCGCCGCTAGTAACGGCAATATTTTAAAAGCATTCGTCATAAGACATCTCCTCATTAAATCAGTGGTCGGTGAACAGTGGACAGTGATCAGCGACACCGGCGAGGGGACGGTTTGTTGATCGGATGTCCCCCTCTGACCACTGTTCACTACCCACTGATCACTGCTCCCGCGGCGGAGGCGCGGGAGCCTTATGCCCGGCTACCGGCAAAGCGAACAGAAATCTGCAACCCGCGCCTGGTTTGGATTCCAGCCAGATCTTTCCCCCGTGTTTTTCGATCACTGACTTTGAGATCGCCAGCCCCAGGCCCGTGCCCGGCACCTGGCTGGCGCTCGCTTTACCGCGGTAAAACTTATCAAAGATCAGTTTCTGCTCCTTAACCGGTATGCCGGGCCCGTTATCCTCCACACAAACCACCACCACCGAACCCTTGTCATGCCCGCTTACGCAGACCTTAGCGCCGGGGCCGGAATATTTTATGGCGTTTATCAGCAGATTATCCACGACCTGGCAGATCCACCGCAGATCGGCGTAAACAGGAGGGAGGTTCTTATCCACTGAGGAGGAAAGCAGAATATTTTTTTCCTTGGCTTTGAGCAGCATATTGGAAATGGAATTACGGATGAGTTCGTTCAGATTCACCACCGAAAATTCCATTTCTACCTTGCCGTTGAGACGCGACAGATCAAGGAGATTGGAGATGAGATGCGTCAGACGGTTGACCGAATGATCCACCACGGTGAGGAAATTGGTCTGCTGGTCGTTGAGCGTGCCGACCTCCCCGCTCAGGATGACGGAAACGAAACCCTTGATAGTGGTCAACGGGGTCTTCAGCTCATGGCTGACCGTGGATAAAAACTCGTCTTTCAGCCGGTTCAACTGAGCCAGTTCCTGGGCGGTCCTGGAAAGATTGTCGTAGAGGCCGACCATCTCGATGATGATCGCCAGTTCGTCGGCTATGATGGTCAGGAACTCCAGCTGATCCTGGGTGAAGAAATCCCGGTGCCGCGAACCAACGCGCATAACTCCGATGACGCGGCCATGAAGCGAGATGGGCACCAGCATCAGGGAGCGGATGTCCCAATGCCGGGCGTACTGCGCCTGAACGTCGGGATCGCTCTGGGCATCCGGGGTGATAAACGGTTTCCGGCTGAGAAACGTGCGCACCGAAGCGGAAGAGGCATTGCTTATAGGAACGCTGTACTGCGCCCGCTCCTCGTCCGGAATACCGAAAGAACCGGGGCTGATCGCCAGCTCGTTCCTGGTTTCGTCAAAAAGCATGCAGGCCACGACATCGGCGTCCACCATTTTGGCCACTACATTAAGGATCGCGGCGGAACCGATCTTGACGTCTTTCTCTTCCCCGGTAACCTTATTCACCACCTCGTAGAGCGCTTTGCGCTCCTTGGCGCCCCGGATAAGCCGGGAACCGGCCATATCCAATTCCCGCACCACGGCGGCAAGCTCGCTCTTAAGCTGGTCGTTCTCTTTTTTTCCGGAAAAGATCTTTTCCGAAGTCTTGTAAACGGAGTTAAGCTGGGCGACGATGAACCGCAGGTACTGTTCCGCGGGGTGGATCCCGGCGTCAGGCTGCCCGTTGACGGAGGATAATTCGCCGGCCAATTTAAAGCCGCCGGCGCCGGCGTCCCCGAATACGATTATGCGGCCGGCCTGACCGCCGGCCTGCATGAACGGGGCGGCTATGGCCGATTTTATGCCAAAAACACGGAAAAGTTCCGCCGCGTCCGGATCGTGCTCCAGGACGGCGGGGTCAATATGAATTAGCTCCCCGTTCAAGGCGCATCTGTCAAAAACCTCCCCTTTGTAAGCGGTCATGAGCCGGGGCTCCGTCTTGAAACTTTTCAGATAGTTGATGAGTTTCCACCGGTCTCCGGAAGCCTCAAAAACCAGCATGGAACTGTCCGGAAAAATTTTATGGAGCTTGATAAGGTAGTAATTCGTGATGTCGCCGTAATGTTCCGCCGATTCCGGAACGTAGAGATGATCCAGGACTTCCCGGGAGAAAGCGGTGAAACGGTCAAAGGCCTGTTCAAGGCCGCGGGCGCGGCTTTCAAGCGGCAGGACGTGATTGAACTTGATGTGCCAGTATACCGCGAACGCGGCCACGGCGGCGATAACGAGTAAAAAAACGAATTGGCTCATTTTTACATCAGATCCATCAGCGCCCTGGCGTAAACGGCCTGGGACTTTATCTGTCCGGAGCCCACCCAGGCGCCCCTTATCTGGAAACTTTCAAGTATCTTTATGGTGATATGCCGGAACTCGGCTTCCTGGGCTCCCAGGGCCGAAGTCGGCTGGGGCCCGAGGATAATGACGCCGTTGACGCCTTTTGCGCCTGAAAAATCTCCCACTTTAAAAGGAACTCCGTAGAGTTCGTCGGGGTTGTATTCTTCGAGGAAAAGCTGCTCCCAATCCAGCTTCAGTCCCAGCTCCGACGAACGCTCATGCGTCCGGTACAGCGCGTACCGGGCCTCCCGCTCCATGCCTTTAGGATAGAAGATACCCCACTTGAACCAGGAGCCGGAGGAAGAAGGCTTCCAGGCGGACGCCGGTTTATATTCCGAATCCGTAAGAGCGCCGCCGGACGCCGTTTCACTGAAGCCCAGCAGCATATCCAGCAGCTGCGCGTGCGAAGAAGCCGGAACGGCGCCCGAGGTGAACCGTTCCAGTTTTTTCATGGCGGCCAGCGCGCGCATGGCTTCTCCGAAAGGAACGCTCCTGCTCACAAAAATAGCGGCGAGCTCGTCCTCCGAAAGCCTTATATCCATGCCCTGCAGAAGCTGATCCAGGATCACTTTGTAGGCCTGCGGCGCCGGCAGCTTCAGATCCACCATCCACCCCTGCGTGAACTGGAAGCCCACGGCCGCCTCAAGTCCTTCCAGCGATTTGGGTGGAAACACGGAAGTGAGAACGATCTGCTTGTTCCCGGTCATAAACTCATTGAGCCACGTGGAAATATATTTTTTATTGGTTTCGGTCAGCATCAGGAGATGAATATCGTCTATGATCAGCACTTTCGCCCTGGCCAGCGCGCCGGACAGGGCGGAGATGGTTCCGTCTTTCACGGCGAGATCCACCCCTCTGGACAACTTGATACCGTCGGTGACAAAAATATTATTCTGTCCTATGGACGAGGACAGGCCGTAGGAAACGGCGTGCACAAAATGCGTCTTGCCGGTGCCGGGCACGCCGAAGATCAGAAGCGGATTATACATCACCCCCGGATTTTCCACCACGGCCATGGCGGCGGCGTGGGCAAAACGGTTATGGGAACCTGAAACCAGAGTCTGAAAACTGTGCGTAGGCACAAGCGGCAGCTCCACCGGCCACCGGGCTTTGTGCCGCGGCGGGCCGGCGGGAGCGGGACTTGCCTGCGGCGCCGGATCGGCCGGGGCCGCGGCCGGAATACGGACGGATTCGTCCGGGGACGTCCTGATCTTCGGCCGCGGCGTTTCAAAAGATTCGATTTCCAGAACCCGCCCGGCCGGAGCGGACGCGTCCCTTGGAGAAGTGTTCTCCGCGGGAGCGCTAAGTTCCGACGCCAGCGCCTTTATTTTGACGAGCGTATCCGGCTCAAGTTTGGAAAGATAGATGACAAAATCGAACCCGCCCGTAAGTTTTTCGGGCCGGGAACAGATCGCGCCAAGTTTCTTGACCACCAGAAAAATATCGCGCATCTCCCCCTTGATGAGGAATTTGTGCCGGGCCGGGTTCTTTTCGCTTGGCGAGGGAGCCACCTCCCATTTTTTTATCATTTCAGTATAAATTCCGTCACAAGATCCAGCGCGGCGGAATGATTAAAACTCTCGCGCGGCAGATGCCTGAAGAACACGCCGCCGGCCGTAAAAACATTCTCTATTTCAAAAACGTTCTCCTGCGGCAGATCTCCGAAACAGACCAGACCGCAGGCGGCGGAATCCACGACTTTCTGCATAACCACATTGCCGCTGTTCCCCGGCTCGCAGACCTGCACGAAAGCCCTTTTTATAAACATGGGCTTGGCCGGGGATTTGAGGCAGATAGCGTCCAGTTCCGCCAGCGCCCCGGCGCAAAGTCCGGCATCCTCCGCGGCGTAAAGAAAAGCCACGGTTCGCACGCGCTCCGGAGGTATGCCCTCGGGCACGGGCCTGGCCGCCAGTGAATCCAGATCCGCGGCGCCGCGCGAAGCCGCGCCGGGATCGGTTCCCGCTTCGTAAATGACGGTTCTGTCCTGTTCCGGCCCGGCGGACGGCGGAATAACCACGGTCTTATCCTCCCCGCCCGGCACAGTGACGTTATCGGAATTAAAAACGGAACCCGCCTGCTCTATCACAAGTTTTGGTTCCTCCAGATCGGGCTCTTTTTCTTTAAGAGAAAATTCCCGCGGCGAGGACTGTTCCGGCTCGGTTCCGGCGGTATTCTCCGCGCCGGAAAGAGTGTTTTCAGCGGCTTCCGGGGACGGCTCGGGCTTCTCTTCGTTTACGGAATCGTCTTTTTTTAGATCCATTACTCCCCCTTCTTCGCCGACGCCGGCGGGCACTATAGCGATATTTTCCGGAACCGGCGCTGACACGACGGCCTCCGGTTCCAACCTCGGCTCCGGCGCCGGCGCCGGTTCCGCGGCCGATTCCGAAGCCGGCTCCGGGGCCGGTTCCACAGCCTGCTCTATCGCCGGGAACGGCTCCTCCTGTTTTTCCGGCGCCTCTTCCGGAACGGCGCCGGAAACAACGGGCTCCGATATGCCGCCATCCTCCACCCTCTCCCCTCTCCCCTCTACCCTGCCATCGGGCAGGATCTCTTCCTTGGAAAGCTTCATGAGAGTATCTATATCCGGCACGCCGAAATCCCTGGTGCCTTCGAACCGGGGCTCGGGTTTTTTTTCTTCTTCTTTTTCAGGCTCCGGTTTAAAAGCGTTCTCAATGGCGGCTTCCTCTTCCCTCAGTGAATCAAGATCGTAGACGACCTCCCCCTTTTCTTCCACGACGGGCTTCTGAAGATCCTGAAGCGCCCCGGCTTCCGGCGCCGCTTCCACAACGGGCGGGACAGGACTATCTTCCGGAATTTCAGGCGCGGCCGCGCCGGCCATGGGAATTTCCTCCGCTTCCGGAAGATCGGACTCCCGCTCCGGATTTATCTCCTGCGGGACTGGTTTTATCTCCGGCAACAGGGGAGCCGCCTCCAACCCGGCCGGCTCCACGGAATAAGGCGGGGGCTCGGACTGGGGCGGGGTACTTTCCGGTTCCGCCGCGGAGTCTGAACCGGGAGAGGCGGGGGACGGCTCCTCTTTCCAAGCGCTTCTGGGATCGGCGGGTTTTATCTCAGGAAGCTTTATGCCTTCCAGAATATCCGGCATTTTGTTTAAAAGGCCGTTCAGATCGGCAAGGATCTCGTCTATAGACTCTTTCTTTTTTTCTTTCTCATCCATACATTAAATCCCCCGGACGGAATAAAAACCGGCCTGCAAAATACGGACAAACCCGTCTTTATATCTATATACCTGAATTATAGCAAGTTGTCCGCGGAAGTTTAACGAAAAACCGGGCTCAATAAGAAACCTCTTCTCCGGAACATACGCCGCCGGCGGAGCCGGTTATCCTTGCCCTGACAAAAGAGCCGGATCTAAATTCGCCCTTAAGGCTGACGTTCAGGAAATTGGAGGCGAGGCCCAGCGCGGAACCGTTTTTGTTCTTAAGAACCAGAACCGTGAGCGAACGGCCGCACATGGAAGCGGCGTAAGAGGCGCGCAGCCTGGCATCCAGGGCGCGCAGACGTCCGGCGCGCTCGCTCACGAGCCTGGAGGGCAGCGGCTTTAAATCGTGCGCGCGGGTGCCCGGCCGCCTTGAAAACCTGAAAACATGAAGCCCCGCGAAACAGCACTCTTCCACAAAAGCCAGGGTCTCGGAAAATTGCTCTTCCGTCTCGGTAGGGAACCCCGCGATAACATCGGCAAAAAGCCCGGGCTCCTTAAAATTTTTCCTCAGAATCTCCAGTTTTCCCATATAACCGGCGGTATTATAAGGACGCCCCATGGCTTTGAGGACGGCGTCCGAGCCGGCCTGGAGCGGCAGGTGAAAATAATCGCAGAACCGGTTCCCTCCGCCCCTCAATACCACGGCCAGTTCTTCGGAAACTTCTACCGGCTCAAGCGAGGAGAATCTCGTCCTGAAATCGCCGGGAAGAGCGAAGACGTCCTTCATGAGGCCAGTCAGATCTTTCCCGGTTTCCGGACACTTATACATCCCCAGGCGCGTGCCGCAGAGCACTATTTCCCGGAAGCCGGAGGCGGCGAGGTTTCTTATCTCCTCCAGCGCGACCGCCGAGTTCTTGGACTTGATCTCGCTGCGCGCGGCCGGCACCAGGCAGTAGGCGCAGCCGAGGTCGCAGCCGTCCTGGATCTTAATGAAAGCGCGGGTGCGCCCGGCAAACTTTCCGACGCTGAAAAAATCCTCTTTAACCGGCGCGTCGGCGAGCTTAAACGGTATTTTTTCCTTGTCTTTGTTGGGAAAGATCTCGGCTCCGGGAGCCAGTTTCAGTATTTTTTCCGGTTCGAGGGTGGCTGCGCAGCCGGTCACGACCAGCCGCGCTTTCGGGTTGGCGGCAACGGTTCTTTTTATGAAATTGAAAGTATCGCGGTCGGCGTATTCGGTGACACTGCAGGAGTTGAGGACTACGACGTCGGCGTCTTCGGGGGCGGCGGCGGGTTCATAACCCAGGGACAAAAATTTTTCCGCGAGGCTCTGGCTCTCGACCTGGTTGACCCGGCACCCCACGGTCTTAAAGTATACTTTCACATTACTATTCTACAAATTAACAAGGTAATGTCGGCGCTGCCAGTTCGCGGGGCCTGCCGGGGCGGCGGAACGCAAAACCAGCGTCGGCCACACCGTGGCCGCGCTTCCGGACCTCGCCCGTCGCGCTTACGCAAGCGCCGGGCTCCGGTACGGTTTTGCTAACCCGCCGCCCCGTCACCCGCTCCAGTTATAGCCGCCGGCATCCCCAATAACTAATAACACCACTCCACCACCCGCTTGATGGGACAGCTCAATAACCCACCCCCAAAACAAATGTCCTTACTCTCGGTTCAAGGTCACGAATTGTGACCTTGAAGGAGCAAAAACATTTTTATTTGAAATTACTAATGCGGATCAGTAATAGTTGGTCATTTAGTCATCGACATCCCCCGTCGGCTATTTTTCTGTCGGCAGGATGGGGCGGATTAGATCCATCAGTTGCCTGGCGGTCGGCAGTTTGCCTTTCAGCTCAGGCGGGAGGTTGGACTGCAGATGGTATTCTGCCACGCCGATGGGATTGGTCTTGCTCTTCAGGGCGAATTCGACTTCCAGATTATCCTTCTCCGCGCAGAGGATGATGCCGATCGAGGGGCGGTCATCGGGCGCACGTTCTTTTTCATTCAGGAGGTTGAGATAGAAGTCCATCTTGCCGGCGTGCTCGGGTTCAAAGGCGCCCACCTTCAATTCAAAAGCCACCAGCGCTTTAATAAACCGGTGGTAAAAGAGCAGGTCAATAAAATACTCTTTCTGCCCCAGCACCAAGCGGTATTGGCGGCCCACAAAGCAAAAACCATAACCGAGTTCGAGAATGAACTCGCGCAATCGCTCAAGGAGCCGGTCTTCCAGTTGCCGCTCCTTGATCTCGCGGCGGATGCCGAGAAATTCGAGGTTGTAACTGCTTTTGAGCGCCTCTTCGGCCTGCTCGGCAAGATACTCCGGCAAGGCGAGCGGAAAGTTGTGCGTCTTCTTTTCCCTCACCGCCCGCTCATACGCGCCGGCCTTGATCTGGTTCAACAGGACCTTGCGGGACCAGCCGAAGCGGGCGGTGGCCCGAAGGTAATAGAGGCGGGCGGCCGGGGCCTTGACTTTCTTGAGAAGTTCCACGTGGTGTCCCCAGGGAACTGATGCCAGCAATTCTCTCACAAATTGGGAGAGTAATTGATCATGTTTGATGGAATCCGCTCTGCGCGCAATTTCTGGAACAGGCTGTTCCAGAAAGGCGGACTCCACATATTCGGTGAAAAATTGTCTCATTCTCCAGATGCTGTCTGCCGAAAAACCGCGTATTTCAGGGAACTCGCTCTGCAAGTCCTTAGCAACCATCTCCACCACGGAATCACCCCAGTTCAGTAATTTTTGTTTCTCCACAATTGCACGTCCAATATCCCAGTAAAGCAGTATCAGGTCGCGATTGACAGCGCGCGCGGCGGAAATCCGCGCCGTCAGAATACGTTTTTTAAGGTCAGATAAAAACCGGACATAATCTGAGCCCGCAATAGGCCCGTTTCTCATGCCGGAATGTTTACAAAGTTCATCTGCTTTGTGTTTATTCATAATTTTTCACCCCTATCCTCTTTAAACTATAGCAGACCACCCCGACACCGTCCTGTCGCGTTGAAATATCCCAAAAATAAAACCGGAGAGCCCCAAAGCCCTCCGGTCATTACTACTGAACCACTCCGATAAACGAATCAACGTCCCCTGCGTCGATACTTCATCACTTCGCTGGAATGTATACGACGGAGGAGTATATCCCTCTGTCTATCATAAGGATAGTGGCGTTCTCCGCTTTAAGCTGATTAAGTCTTTCATCAAATTCCGCCGCGGGCACCATTATGGTTTTCGGCTCCGGCATATTATCTCCGCGGATAAATACCGCCGTGCTATGAGGCGGCATGAACGAATTGACGCTTTCCAGATAAGCCTCCACCATCAGTGCCCCCCGGGATCGCAGATCGGCAATTTGTTTTGCCAGATCAGCTTTAGCGGTAGCTATATCGCGTGATTGAGGGCTGGTCAAGGTCCACATGTCTAAGTCTTTGGCGATATAACTGACTCGCGGAGTGGGTTGGCTGCTGGATTCAAGCACCACGACACCTTTTGAAGATAAGGCGCCCACTATGGCTTCAACAACGGCCGCCGCCTGATCCGTATTCGCTTTGCTGATATATTCATCGGTCAGCAGAGTCGGTTTTTCCTCCGTATAATCTATGCGGAAAGCGTAGAGAAGACCGTCTGAATCCACGCCCTCCACCACTTTTGTCGCGTTGATTATACACCCCGCCTTTTTCAGCTCGGACACATTTTTCGCCATATCAGCGCGGGCATCAGCCTCCGCGCGGTAGGCATCGCTGCTGAATACTTTCTTGCTTATGACAGAAACTTTCGCTAAATACTTCACCGAAATCCTGAACTTGCCATCAATATAGCGTTGATTAACCGTCGAGCCAAGCACAGGAATGCCGCTTTGTTTGAATTTATCCACAAGCGCGGCCTGTGCCCCTAAAGCCTCCTCTCTGGTCTCGTATTTATCATAACCGGAATAGGTCGCCTGCTTACCCATTCTAACCACGCCCCTGGCTGCTCCTGAGAGCCCGGAGAGTGACTGTACAGTTATCTCCTGACTTTTGACAATGCTGCTGAAAGTGTAGCCTGATGTCCCACCCTTGACATCCATGAGCGCCGCCGCCGGTTCAACAACCGGAGAAAAAATACCCGTTGCTGACATCCCTTTAATGTCGGAAACACGGAGAGTCTGCAAACCTGAAGAATCCGCCGCATAAGCCGCACAGGTTGAAACCGCCATCACTACCGCCGCCAGTGTTATCTTCATTAAGTTTTCCTCCTATACTTTCGTTTAGTGCGCGTAAGTCAGATCCACTTATAGTTTAACCGCCTGAACCTTTCGCCGCATGGGCCTTTGTGAAGCCAAAAAGAGCCAGCCTCCTCATTTGGCTGTAAAAGCCATTTTTAGCGCGGAATACTTCTGTATTTAAACACCATCGTTCCGATAGATACGGAACCAGACTCATTGCCATCGAACACGGAGCGCGTCCCATCGAATTTTATCACAAGCTCGTTGAAGAGCGTGTTTGAGGGATTGGAAATTCCGTAAACATCCTGATTACAGTCCATGCATTTCGCCCGCTGTAAAAGTTCCAGGTCGAACTCGGCGACTTTGCGGAATCTACCCATTTCATCCAAGCCGAGTACGACTTTTATAGGAATAATAGCTCCACTTTGTTTCTTTTCCTCAACACAAAACTTTTCAGGTGTGCGGGAGAAAAAAACGCCATCTCTTGACAACTCGAAGCAAACAGTCCGTATCTGCCCTGCCGCCTCGACGGACATTCCTGGCGCGGGAGCGGTTATTGCGGCCGCTGCTGAAGCCAGAGTGTATTTTTCAAGTTGCTTTACAGTGTTTTGGGCATACGCTCCATTTGCAAATCCTATCAATACCGCCATTGACATTATGACATTCCTCATTTTTAATCTCCTTAATCGTCTGCGTTTTAAACCCAGTGCACATACTATACGTGCAGACTTTATTTCCACACTTAAAGTTTAGAACATTAGGTGTTTGCCTAACAGAACCATTGTGCCTATAATGGTTCTGTTTTTTGGCATGTTTCGTACAGGTCTTTATACCTACGTCCAGTCTCTCCATATCTCCATACCCTTACCGCACACTGCGTCTGTATTTTCAGTGCCGTATCGTGAATGGGCGAAAGTCAAGATATTTTATAGGGAAACGCCGGGGAATTTAAAACTGAGGGACCATCCGGTGTGTAAATTTTACGCGGGGTGGCGGGGCGAGGCCTTTTCGAACCGGCAGGCCGCCGACGGAACGCGAAAAGGCCTTGCCCCGGCAGGCCCCCGCTTTACTATCCTGCGGTGCTCAGGCCAAAGCCAACCAGCCCTACACTGGGGCAAAGGAGCCAGGCACATTTTTCTGCTGAAAAATAAGCCTGGCACCTTTGCTGAAAAATAAGCCTGGCACCTTTGCCCGGCGTTACATTTATCCGAGGGTGTCCAGGATTATCACTGAGGCGGCCAGGGCGGCCGTCTCGGCCCGCAGCGTGTGCTTTCCGAGGGAAAAACTTTTTACGCCTTTTTCGGCGGCGTATTCCATCTCCCCCTTGGTGAAACCACCCTCGGGCCCGATAAAAACTTTCAGCGCCTTCGCGTTATTAAACGCCGGAGCGAGGGCTCCGAAACTGCCCGACGCCTCTCCCGACGCTATCACCGCCGGCCCGTTTTCGGCCAGCAGATCGTCGAATTTTTGCGGCTTCAAAAGTTCCGGAAAGGACGCGCGGCCGCATTGCTTGCACGCGGCTATGAGGAGAGACTCGAACCTCCTGGCCTTTTCCGGCCAGGACTCGAACCAGTCGAACTGCGTCCGAGAAGTCAGAACGGGCTGGAACGCCGCGACGCCGGCTTCGGTGCAGTGCTCTATGACCGCTTCGGCCGCCGCCCGCGAGACCGGGGCGAAGCACAGCACCAGCCGGGTCTTATAAACCGGCGAGTCCAGCCGGCCCTTGATCTTTCCGGACACCCGATCGCCGGCGGCCTCTATCGCCGCCAGGTAGCGATTCCCCCTGCCGTCAAAGATCTCTATCTCGTCCCCCGCGCGCTTGCGCGCCGCGCGCGTGATGTGGCGCGATTCCTCCTCGTCGGCTGAAAAAGAGCCCGCGCGGATCATCTCCGGAGGAATGAAATATTGCGGCATAAGCGGCGCTAACCCAGGATCTTTTTGAAAAAACTTTTATCCTCTTCTTTTTCCTTCGCCGGAGGCTCGTGGCCGAAAGTCTTACCCAGTTCTTCCAGCAGTTCCGTCTGCCTGGGGGTAAGGTCGGTCGGAACTTCCACAACGGCCTTGACCAGCAGATCGCCGCGCTGCTTTCCGCCCGGGTGCGGCATACCCTTGTCGCGGATCCTGAACACCTTGCCGTACTGCGTGCCGGGCGGGATCTTGATGGTCACCTTTTCCCCCTCGATCGACGGCACCTGGACATCTCCGCCCAGCGCGGCCTGCGCCACGGTCAAACCGCAGCTGTAAAGCAGATCCACGCCGTCGCGTTCGAAATGGGGATGATGTTTCAGCCGCACCTGCACGTAAAGATCGCCGGAATCGCCCCCTTTGAGCCCCGCGTCGCCCGCGCCGGAAACGCGCAGCGTGGTGCCGTCATCGGCGCCGGCCGGGATCTTGATATTGAGGGAAACCGACTTTTTTTCCTGTCCAGAGCCGCCGCATTCCACGCACGGGGCGGTGACGACTTCGCCCTGGCCGCCGCAATCGGGGCAGGTCTGGCTGAAAGAAAAGAAACCCTGGGCGTACTGCACGCGCCCCGCCCCGCGGCAGGTGGGGCATTTTTTCAGGCCCGTTTTGGGCCTGGCGCCGGTGCCGCCGCAAGCGCCGCAGACCTCGGTCCTGTCGAAATTTACCGGGACTTTTACGCCGGCAAAGGCTTCTTCAAGAGAGATCTCCGTCGCGTATTTAAGATCGGCCCCGCGCCTTGAGCGCGGCCGCCTGTGGCCGCCGCCGGCGTCGGTGAAAAGGTTGTCGAAAATATCCCCGAAGATGTCGCCCATATCGGCGTTCTGGAAGCCGCCGAACCCGCCGGGGCCCCGGCCTCCGCCGCCAGCTCTCAGGCCCTCGGCCCCGAACTGGTCGTAAATACGCCGCTTTTCCGGGTTGGACAGCACCTCGTAAGCCTCCCCCGCTTCCTTGAACCGGGCTTCCGATTCTTTATTGCCGTCGTTGCGGTCGGGGTGGTGTTTAAGCGCCAGTTTCCGGAAAGCGGTCTTTATTTCCTGTTCGGAAGCGTTCCGCGCCACGCCCAGAGTCCTGTAGTAATCGTTGGTTGCCATAATTCAGTGTTGAAGTGCTGAAGCGCGAAAGCGCTGAAAGTTCAGAACGAAATTAATTATACTAATTCCGCTCTTCAGCTCTTCAGCGCTTCCAGCTTTTCAGCGCTATTTCTTGTTCTCGTCCACGACTTCGGCGTCTACCACGTCTTCTTTCTTTCCGGCGTGGGCGTGTTCCTGTTCCGGGGAACCGCCCGCGGAGGAACCGCCGCCGGCGCCGGGGCCGGACTTGGGCTGGGAAGCCTTATAAACGGCCTCACCCAGTTTCTGCGACACCTGCACCAGGCCGTCCTTGGCCTTTTTGATCTTTTCCACGTCGTCGCCCTTGAGCGCGTCCTTGAGTTCGGTTATGGCGCGATCCACGGCCAGGCGTTCGTCCTGGGAGATCTTGTCCCCGTGTTCCTTGAGGGCTTTTTCGGTCATGTAAAGAACGCTGTCGGCTTCGTTCTTGGCGTCCACTTTCTCCTTATACTTCTTGTCCTGTTCGGAGAATTGCTCGGCCTGTTTCATGAACTTGTCTATCTCTTCCTTGGATAGTTTGTTCGGCGCCGAGATGGTGATATGCTGGGCCTTGCCGGTGCCCAGATCCTTGGCGTGCACCTGCAGAATGCCGTTGGCGTCGATGTCGAATGTCACCTCTATCTGGGGCACTCCGCGCGGGGCCGGCGGAATGCCGTCCAGGTCGAATTTACCCAGCGAGACATTGTCGCTGGCCATGGCGCGCTCGCCCTGGAGAACGTGGATGGTCACCGCCGGCTGGTTGTCGGCGGCGGTGGAGAACACCTGGTTCTTCTTTACCGGAATGGTGGTGTTCTTCTCGATCAGCGGGGTGCGCACGCCGCCCAGGGTCTCGATGCCGAGCGTAAGGGGCGTGACGTCCAGAAGGAGCACGTCCTTTACGTCGCCAGTGAGAACCGCGGCCTGCACGGACGCGCCCGCGGCCACGCACTCCATGGGGTCGATGCCGTGCTCGATCTTCTTGCCCACGTAACTTTCCACGAAGCGCTGGACTATGGGCATACGGGTGGGGCCGCCGACCAGGATGACGCGGTGGATATCGGAAGTTTTAAGTTTCGCGTCGGCAATGGCGGTGTCCACGGATTTCTGGCAGCGCTTGACGATGGGATCCACCAGGGATTCCAGCTTCGCGCGGGACAGCTTGAGCGCCAGATGCTTCGGCCCGGCGGCGTCCGCGGAAATGAACGGCAGATTGAGCTCGGTCTCCATGACCGTGGAGAGCTCTATCTTGGCCTTTTCCGCGGCCTCTTTGATGCGCTGGCCGGAAGTCGGATCCTTCTTGAGGTCTATGCCGGTGTCCTTGCGGAATTCGTCGGCAATGTAGTCTATGAGGGCGTTGTCCATGTCGGTTCCGCCCAGCTGCGTGTCGCCCGAGGTCGAGATGACGTCGAAAGTGCCTTCCTTCCCCATTTCCATGATGGTGACGTCCAGAGTGCCGCCCCCGAGATCGAACACCATGATCTTCTGGTCGCGGCCCTCCTTATCCAGGCCGTAGGCCAGAGCGGCGGCCGTGGGCTCGTTCACCAGGCGCACCACTTCCAGCCCGGCGATCGTGCCGGCGTCCTTGGTGGCCTGGCGCTGGTTGTCGTTGAAATAGGCCGGCACCGTGATCACGGCTTTCTCTATCTTTTCTCCCAGGAACGCTTCGGCGTCCCTCTTGACTTTCTGCAGCAGGTAGGCCGAGAGCTGCTGCGGGGTGAATTCCTTGCCCGCGATCTTATATTTGTGGTCGGTGCCCATTTTCCTTTTGAAAGCGGAGACCGTGGATTCCGGATTCGCCACCGCCTGCCTGCGGGCGGGTTCACCCACCAGCATCTGACCGTCCTTGGTGAACGCCACGTAGGACGGGAAAGCCTTGCCGCCCAGCGTGGTGCCTTCGGCCGACGGGATGATGGTGGTTTTGCCGCCTTCCATCACCGCCGCGGCGGTATTTGAAGTTCCTAAGTCGATTCCTATTATCTTAGCCATATACGTATTCCTCCTGTAATTCGCTCCAAAAGTTTACTTCCCCTCTTTTTCCGGCTCGCCCTCGCCCTGCCCTCCCCCGGCTTCCGGAGCCGGGGCCTTCATTTTCGCTATCTTGACCCTTGCGGGTCTCAGGATTTTGTCGCCGTAGTAGAAACCTTTCTGAAACTCTTCGGTGACAAGCCCGTCGTTCTCTTTGGTTCCCTCGTCTATGCCAATGATCTCCGAAGCCATAGGATCGTAAGGCTTGCCCACCAGGTCCATGGGCCGTATGCCCTCCGCCTCGAAGACCTTGGAAAATTCCTTAAAGATCATTTCGAGGCCTTTCACAATGTCCTGCGTCTGCCCCGGCTCTTCTTTCCCGCCGGCCTGCACTTTGTTTATATGCAGATGGGCCTGCAGCAGCATATCGTACAGCGGCAGCAGCCTGAGCAGGATCTCGGCCTTGCCGAATTTTACGAACTCAGGCTTTTCTTTCTCCACGCGCTTGCGGTAATTCTCAAAATCGGCTTTCACGCACAGAAGCTGCGCGTAATAATCGGGGGCGGGGGCTTTTTTGTCCGCCTGTTGTCCGGCGGCGGGCGCGACTTCCTCGCAAACGCATTCGTTATTTTTATCGCACTCGCACTCCATCCCGCCCGGAACCGGAGTCCCGCCGTTCTTTTTTTCTTCGTGATGTTTATGTTTCTTGTTTTCCATACCCTGAACCCTCTACCCTGGCTTTCAGTCCGCCAGATCCAGCTTGTCCCAGTCCGAAAGCATCTGCTCCACCATGGAACTGACGGAATCCACTATGGAGATCATCCTGGGATACTCCATGCGTTTATAGCCCAGGATGCCCACCAGGCCCACCGTTTTATCGTTCATGCAGTAGGAACTGGTGACCAGGCTGAAATTCTTAAATTCCTTGATATCGTTTTCGGAGCCTATAGTCACGTCCACGATATGTTTTTTGCCCCCGGGCGCCGCCAGCGCCCTGCTCCTGCCGGCGCAGTCCCTGAGGCGCTCGCGCAGCATGCCGGAGAACTTCTCTTTCTCCTCCAGCACCCGGGCGATATTCCGCATCTCGTTCATATCGCCCTCTTCCATGTTCTCGTAGATGCGGCTGAGGCCTTCCAGGTAAACCTGATCGGGATTCTTGGCTATATTGCCAAGATACTCCACAAGTTTCTTCAAAAGTTCACGCTCCGGGCCGCCGCTTTTTTGCAGAAATTCCTTCCACACCACCAGGGCCGCGTCCGCCACGGGCGCGTCCTTAAGCCTCTTATTAAGCTTTGCGGAAAGATCCCTTACGGCGCCCTTGTCCAGCGGTTGTTCAAGCTGGAACGAGGCATGCTTCATAATGCCGGAGTGCACGAACAGAACCGAAAGAACGCTCTTGGAACCGAGGCTTATCAGATCCAGGCGCTTCACGGCGTCCTCCTGGATATCGGCCGAGATCACGTAGCCGGCGCAATGGGAAAGATCGGAGATGACTTTTGAAGTGTGTTTAAGAAAACCGTCCAGCTGTTCCACGCGGCGCTCGTATTCCTCCTCCACCCTCTGTTTCTCCGCGGCGGCGAGCTTCTGCAGGCGGCTGATGTTGTCAACGTAAACCCGGTAGCCCTTGTCGCTGGGAATACGGCCGCCGGAAGTATGCGTCTGGAACAGGTAGCCGGTCTCTTCCAGCTCTTTCAGGATGTTCCTTATAGTGGCGCTGGAAATATTGAACCCGCCCTTGGCGGCGATGACGTCGGAACTGACCGGCTTCCCGGTGCTGACATAATTGTAGACCACCCAGTTAAGGATCTTTTCTTTCCTGTTCTGGGCTATTTCCGGCTTAAGCACGCGCATGCTGTCTCTCCATAACTAGCAATCAGTCTGCCTGAGTGCTAACAAAATTATACACCATGTTTTTTTAATTGTCAATACCCGCGGGGGAGTGCTAATTAAGGAAAAACCTGATCACGGCGTCCAGAACCCTGTCCGGCAGGAAGCGCTTTAAAAAAAGCGCGGCCCTGGCCTGGAAAGGCGCCGCGTAGCGGGCGGCCGGGCGGCCGGAGCGGAGCGCCCTGAGAATTGTTTCAGCCACCACTTCCGGACCTGGCGCCCCTTTCCTGTAGCCGGCCCTGAACTTATTCGTCATCCTGCCGGTCAGATCCGCGTAAGGGCCGGAGCCGGAGTATTTTGAAAGGTTCGCCAAAGCCACGGTGTCCCATTCCGTCTTTATCGCGCCCGGCTCGATAAGTATAACCTTTATCCCGAAGCGTCCGACTTCCAGGCGCAGGGCGTCGGAGTAAGCCTCCAGAGCGTGCTTTGTGGCGTGATACCAGCCCGCGAGCGGCAGGGAGATCTTGCCGGCTATGGAAGAGATATTGACTATAGTTCCGGAGCCCTGTTTGCGCATTATGGGGAGGGCCAGCTGAGTGAGGCGGGCGAGGCCGAAGAGGTTGACGTCGAACTGGCGCCGGGCTTCGGACATCGGAACGTCCTCTATGGCGCCGTGGGCGCCGTAGCCGGCGTTATTGACGAGGATATCCAGGCGGCCCTCGGTCTCCATTACCATTTCGACGGCTTTTTTGAGGGAGTCTTCTTCGGTGACGTCCAGGGACATGATCCTGGCGCTGAGGTATTCAAGTTCTTTGAGGTTGTCGACGCGGCGGGCGCCGGCGTAAACCTTGTAGCCTTTGGCAAGCAGCAGCTTAGCCGCAGCTTTTCCGATCCCCGAAGAAGCCCCCGTGATCAAAACCACATTATTATTCATAATATTTTCCTTAACAAGTGCATGATAACTGAAGAAAGATGTAATGCCGACGGCTGCCAGTTCGGGGTCCTGTCGGGGCCGTGCCTTTTCGCGTTCCATCGGCGGCCTGCTGGGTCGAAAAGGCACGGCCCCGCCACCCCTCCACCCATACCCGCCGGGCACCCCTTCATTAAACTCACGCACGAAGCGTTAGTCAGTCATCAAAAAGCAGCAGGAGCCTTTCGCTACGCTATTTTTTCACTGCTATTTTCTGCCGAGTCTCTTCCGGTTTTCGGGCTCGCTAAGATAGTTTTCACTGGAAACTACCTTCTTGCCGGTTTTTCTTTCAAGGTCTTTCCGGGCTTTTCCAGCGACGCTCCCGCCTTTAACCGCCGCATGCTTGTTTTCGATAAAACCCTGCGCATCATCTACCCTGGCGATCTCTGTGGTGGATGCCTCGCCAAGCATTGTGAAGATCAATTCAAGATCCGTCATATGGTCCCTTAAGTTCTCCCGTTTTAGTCCTTTTAAATTTTTATGCAACGATGGGGTTATTCCAAACGCCGCTTTTGCTATTTCGGCGGTGAGGATTTCGTATTCTTTAGGCTGTTTAACATCCCGGCTCTTCCATTCATCAGTAAGCTCTTCTCGGATCGCAATGCCCCGCATCCGTTTCTCTATCCACTCGTCCGAATATCCCTTGGCTTTAAACAAGGCGCGCGTTCTTTTCGTGCCCAGTTCGGGGTTTTCTATCTCCTGGACGCGCTCATAACCAACTTTTGCCAGCCATCGTTTGAATGGCTCGGCCTTTGGGGAAGGGATCGACTGGATTATGCGGAAAACGCCCTCCGTATTGGCGCAATTCATTTTCTGTTTCCCGCCTCCCGTGGAAACCTCAAGGGTATGTACAATCTGTACCCACCCTTTGGCAAGCTCAGGATCGCGTTGTTTCATGCGCTGAACGTACTGCTTGACGTCACTGGAATCAATAAGCGCCAAAACGATATCTTCAACAACAAACCACCACTCGTTTTTATGTAAAACCCGCCTGATTTTATTTCCCTTAAAAACAACCATTGAGTCTGTCATACCAACTCCCTTCCCCCGTGGCTGGCACCCACTTTGACCGTAAATACTCTAGCAGACCACCCCGACAGCGTCCTGTCGGGTTCCTAAACGCCGCGCAATCATCAAGTGCGCAGCCTTTATGCAGGGTGGGTCACAGGCCCCCGCTTTACTATCCTGCGGGGCGTAACCCAACGCTAATTAGCCCGGCGTTACCTCTATTTGTTTATTATCGCGTTGAGGCGTTTCTGGGCTTTGGCGGACAGGGAATCCTCGGGATATTTTTCCGAAACTTTCCCATAGTACTCCCTGGCTTTCTCGAAATTCTGGGCGGCCTCGTAAGCCTCAGCCGAAGCGAAAAGCGCTTTCGGCGCTTCCTTGTCGTTCGTATACTCGGTGGAAATCCTGTCATACATCTTTATCTCGGCTTCCAGGTCCTTAAGATCCTTCTTCGCTATTTTAGCGGCCAGATAGAGCGCCTCTATCGCTTTCTCCCCCTTGTACTTATCCGCGAGCCTCCCCAGAACCGCCGCCGCCTCCGCCGGCTTCGACAGTTCGTCCCGCAGGATCCTGGCTTCAGCCTGGAAAGAATCGTAAGCCGCGGCTTTCTCCGGATAAAGCGCGATTATCTTTTCGTGCACGTCCACGGCGAGGCCGTATTTTTTCTGACGCTCCGACAGTTTGGCCAGTTGGCCGTAAGCCGCCCACGCCTCTTCGGTTCCCGGATAATTCGCGGCCACATCCTGATAGACGCTTATGGCGCCGTCGTAATCCTTAAGTTCATCAGCCAGCACGTCCCCCAGGGACCTCTTAGCCTTCACCATAAGCCGGCTGTCCGGATACAGCGCGATCAGTTTTTCATATGCCAGCCGGGCCCGGAGATGTTCTTCCTTTTTAGAATGCAGCTCCCCCAGGGCAAAATACAGTTCGTCCCGCCCGGCATACGACGGGAATCTGCCTGAAAATTCCCCCAATTCCCCCGCGACCGGCTCATAAAGCTCTTCTCCCGCACGCTCCGCCAGTTTTTTCAGGAGCGCGGCCAGTCTCTCCGCCTTGCCGCCGGCTTCGGGAGCTTTCCCGGCCTCGCTCAGAACGAGCTTCATTTTTTTATCCATTTTTTTGTCTATCGTCTCGTTCAGAAGTTTCACCGCGGAAGCGTTCAAGCCTGACTCCGGATATTCCTGCGTGTGCTTTAAAAGATCCACGATGGCGGATCTGTAGTCCCCCAGCGTCAGATGGATCTCCGCCTTCAAAAGCTGCGCCTCGGCGGCGTATTCGGAATCGGGGTAAAGCTTCAGCCAGTCGGACAGTTCCGGCAGAACGATGGCCGCGACATCTTCGTCCTTATCTTTGCCGCGGGTTTTTAGAAATTCCCATTCGGCCGCCATCCCGCCGGGCGGGAGCGAGGGTTTTATTACGGGAATCGCGGCCGCCGGCGTTTCCGTCCCGGAAGTTTCCTGCTGGGCCGAAACAGGCAGGCCGCCGGCCAGAACTATAATAAAAAACAAAATCGTTCCTTTCGCCCTATTCATCGTGTTCTCCTTATATAACCGGCATTTATATTAACTGTTTACCGCAAAGCCGCGCAACAACCCACGCCTACTGCGTGAGGAAAAGATCCTTGGTTACCGTGTAGCGGCCGTTAAGCCAGTCTATCACTTCACGCGCGGCCCCGGCGGTTGAATTTTCGCCGGAATTCAGATACCCCTTATAGACATCCTTAAGCCGGGCGCGCTCATCGTCCGTCAATTGATCCAGGCCCCGGTCCATAAAATCGGGCAGATCTTTTTCCAGCCGCGCGGCCATCTCCCGGCAGGTGACCGTCTCCGCCGCTTCGCGGAAAGCCGTATCTGGCGCGTATGCGGCGCCGCGTTCATAACTGAATTTCAGCGTGAGCAGCGGTATTTTTGAAAGCGTCGGTTGGTTCATAGGATTCACCGCGTGGCCGTCAAGCCACCGCCCGATTCCGGACGGGCGGCCGGTAACGGGCCTGAGATGAATGAACTTGCACATCCTGGGGCCGTCGTTCACCGGGTAATTATCCCAGAGGAATGGCTTGCGGCCAAGCGTTCCCGCCGTCGCGCGGAGATGCTCCTCGCTGTAACTTTTGGAGCAGACCGCCTCCCCGGTCCAGAAAAGGCGAACCTTGGGATCCAGCTCCCTGCCTAACCGCTCCAGATAATCCTCCGGTTTTTTTCCGAAAAGTTTTTCCAGCACGGGATCCAGGGAATAATAAGTGGGGCAGAAGATCAATTGTTTCGCTTCGGAACGCGCGGCCGCCCAGTTGACTATCTCCACCTGGCGTTTCGCCAGTTCCGGTAAATCGCCTCTCATGTCGTCCATCAACAGGCCGAACTTGTCCGTCCCGATACGGTTGAACGCGTCTATACGGCTCTGAAGCAGGCCCTTGGCCTTTTCGTCGAACGGGGACAGGTAGATCTCGTAAGGGCTGAAGCCGACGCCGAACTCTATGCCGGCGGCGCGGCAGCGGGCGGACAAACTGGTGAGTTCCCGCTCGCGGCTTTCCGGGAGAGGCTCTCGCCATTTTTTGCGCAGATAGGGATCCGCTTTCGGCGCGTAGATGTAGAACGAAAAGCCGTGCCGTTTCAGGAAGGGCGCGTATTCCGCGCGTTCCTCCCAGCTCCACGGCTCCCCGTAAAACCCTTCGATGACGCCAAGTTGAGTATTCATGCCGTATTCCCTCATCCCTCATCCCTCATCCCTCATCCTTCCGGCGCCGCGCCGGCCCGCGCCCATATCCCGCAGTTCGAACAAACGGTCCCTTAATTCTTTGGCCAGTTCGAAGTTGAGGTTATCGGCGGCGTCTTTCATCTGCTTTTCCAACTCTTTCATGATGCCTTTGATATTGCCTTTGTTCACGTCCGCCGCGGCCACCGCCCCTACCAGGTGGAAAGCGGCGCGTTTTTCCTGGGTGTGCAGTTCGTCGTACTCCATCTGTTTCTTGCGGATGGTCTCCGGCTTTATGTTATGTTCCTTATTGTAGGCCAGTTGGATCAAACGGCGCCGGCTCATCTCGCCCAAAGCGCGTTTCATGGAACCCGTCTCCCGGTCGGCGAAAAGGATCACCTTCCCCTTGAGATTCCGCGCGGCGCGGCCGGAGATCTGCACCAGCGTGGTGTCGCTCCTGAGAAAGCCCTCGTTATCGGCGTTCAGTATGGCGACAAGAGTTACCTCCGGGATGTCCAGCCCCTCCCTCAGCAGATTTATGCCCACCAGAACGTCGAAGTCCCCTTTCCTGAAATCCCGCAGGATGTCCAGACGCTGTAAAGTGTCCATGGAGGAATGGATATACCGCGCCCTGATCTTTTTCTCCGCCAGGAACTCGCTCAGATCCTCGGCGGTCTTCTTGGTGAGGGTCAGAACCAGCGAGCGTTCTTTTTTGGCGGCCCGCTTCTCTATTTCGCCGATGAGCGTTCTTATCTGGCCCCGGGCCGGGAGTATTGTGACTTCCGGATCCACCAGGCCGGTGGGCCTGATGATCTGCTCCACTATATCTTCCTTTCCGCAGACCTCCAGTTCGTACGGCCCCGGCGTGGCGGACATAAAAACGGTGGCGGGGCGCATGGCCTCGAACTCCGAAAATTTGAGCGGACGGTTGTCCAGGGCGGACGGCAGGCGGAAGCCGAAATCCACCAGCGTCTGCTTGCGCGAGCGGTCGCCGTGGTACATACCGCGGATCTGGGGCGCGCTCACGTGCGACTCATCCATAAAAAGCAGAAAATCTTTCGGGAAATAGTCCAGCAGGCACAGCGGGCGCTCGCCGGAGGGCCGGCCGGACAGATGGCGGGAATAGTTCTCTATGCCGTGGCAATAGCCGGTCTGGCGCATCATCTCCAGGTCGTAGCGGGTGCGCTGCTCGATGCGCTGGGCTTCCAGCAGTTTTCCCCCGGCATTCAGTTCTTTGAGGCGCCCGGCCAGTTCCGCCTCTATGGCGCAAAGCGCCCGCTCCAGCTCCGCCGGTTCGGCCACGAAGTGGGTGGCGGGATAAACTATGACTTCCTTATGCTCTTTCAGCGTGTCGCCCGTAAGCGGGTGGATCTCCCTGATGCTCTCTATCCTGTCCCCCAGCTCCACGCGGTAGGCCGTCTCCATATCGGCCGGAAAAATATCGATGGCGCCGCCGCGCATACGGAAAACGCCCCTGGCGAACTCGGTTTCATTGCGCTCGTACTGGATAGCCACAAGACGCCCGGTAAGCTCGCGCCGGTCGTAAGCGTCTCCCCGGCGCAGATGCAGGCAGAGCTTGGAAAAGTTGTCCGGCGAACCGATATTATAGATGCAGGAGACGGACGCCACCACGATGGTATCGCGCCGGCTGAGTATGGCGCTGGTGGCTTTCAGGCGCAGCTTGTCTATATGGTCGTTGATGGAAGCGTCTTTCTCGATGTAGGTATCGCTGGACGGGATGTAGGCCTCCGGCTGGTAATAATCGTAATACGAAACGAAGTATTCAACGGCGTTATCCGGGAAAAAGGTCTTGAACTCCGAATAAAGCTGGGCCGCCAGCACCTTGTTGGGAGAAATTACCAGCGCGGGACGGTTCAGTTCGGTTATGACCGAGGCGGCGGTAAAGGTCTTGCCGGAGCCCGTCACGCCCAGCAGGGTCTGATTCGCCTTGCCGGCTTTTATCCCCCCGCACAGCGCCTTAATGGCCGCGGGCTGGCCGCCTTTCGGTTTAAAAGGAGAAACAAGCCTGAACTTTTCGCCCATCCCTAGATTTTATCAATTTGCAGACGCGGTTTTATTTTGTAATATTCTAATAGCTGGTGAGGGGATAACCGTTTATTGATAAAGGAGAGTTTTATGAAAAAATCCGGAAAACTTATCGGGGCGGGTGTCGGGCTGGCGGCGGTCGCCGCGGCGGGCGCGTATTTCCTTTACGGGGAACGGGGAGCCAAAAACCGGGAAAGGATCTCCGGCTGGACCCTGAGAATGAAAGGCGAAGTCCTGGAAAAAGTAGAGGCGCTTAAGAGCATAGACAGGGAAGCTTATACCGAACTGGTGGATAAAGTCGCGTCGCGCTACGCGAAGCTGGAGAAAGTCAGCGCTTCCGAGCTGAGACGCCTGACGGTGGAACTTAAAAACGCCTGGGCCCACATCAGCAAACAGCTGAAATAAACTTACTATATAAACCCCACCGGCCGCTGCCGGCGGGCATAGTTGGAGGGGTGGCGACGGGCAGACCTTTTTGTCCCGCAGGCTTCCGAGGGAAGCAAAAAGGTCTGCCCGTCGACAGGACCCCGAACTTGCAACCGCCGGCAGCAATCCGAATCATGCGCCGCAGACCCCAGATCACCGTGGCTTCCACCGCCGGCTTCTGCCCGGGCGTCAAGAACGCCATTGATAAAGTGCTGGAACTCGCCAAGAGCGCCAAAAAGCCCATCTACACGCTGGGGCCCCTCATTCATAACCGCCAGGTCATCGAAACTCTGAGGGAAAAGAACATCCGCGCCGTAAATGATATTTCAGAGATAAAAGACAAGGACGCCATCCTGGTCATCCGCGCGCACGGCATCCCGCCGGAGTTGGAGACGGAGATACGGCAAAGGCGCCTGGAAGTGGTGGACGCCACCTGCCCGCTGGTCAAACACGTGCACCGCACTATCGCCGCTTACGCCGAAAAAGGCTGCGACACCGTCATCGTGGGCGACAAAGACCACGCCGAGGTTATCGGGCTTATGGGTTATACCATGGGGCGCGGACACGTCATCAGCGGCCCCGCCGAAGTCTCCCTCCTGCCCCGCATGGAAAAAGCCAATGTCGTGGCCCAGACCACGCAGGAAGAGGAAGTTTTCCTCGCCGCGGTGGAAGCGCTGAGGGAAAAAACCGGAGAACTGACGGTCTCCGACACCATCTGCAAGCCCACAAAGGATCGCCAGAAAGAAACCGTGGTCCTGTCGAAGAATTCGGATCTTGTCATCGTGGTCGGCGGCAGGAATTCCGCCAACACGGCCCGCCTCTTCCAGATCTGCCGCAAACTCGCGCCCGCCGCCGTACACATCGAAAAAGAGGACGATCTTGACGCCGCCCTGCTGGAAGGCAGGGAAAAGATCTTCATAACCGCCGGCGCCTCCACGCCCAGCTGGATGATAGAAAAAGTCCTGGCGCATATCCGCGAACTGACCGGAACCGGCGAAAATCCGCTGAAAGAACGCCTCTTCTTCCTGTGGAAGCTCGGCATCACCAGCGGCGCTTATACGGCCCTGGCCGCGGTGGCACTCTCCTACGTCTGCATGAAACTGGAGAATTCCCCCGTCTCGGACAAACTCCTGCTGATGGCCGGCCTCTTCGTCCTGAGCTTGCATATGGCGAACCGCGCCGGGGAAAAAGGGACCGCCGCCCCGGATAAAGCCAACCGCCTGCTTTTCATCCGCTTCGGTTCCGCGGTCAAAGCCGCCGCTTTTCTTTCCGGCGCGCTGGCCGTGTTCCTGTCGGCCACGCTCGGCCCGAGGGTTCTCCTGCCGACGGCTTTTTTCTGGGGCGCGGGCATGCTTTACCCGTACAAGCTGCCGTTCGGCCTTGAAAAATCCGGAAATTTTCCGGCCTCCAAGGACATCGTCACCGCCCTGGGCTGGGCTTTCGTCTGCGCCTACGCGCCAGGCCTCTGGCACGGCTCCATACTATATAAATCCACCCACCTGGCCGTCGCTTTCGCGGTCCTGCTGGTGTTCATCCGCTCCGTACTTTTCGGCATAAGCCACGCGCACAGCGATATGATAGTGGGCAAGGAAAATTTCTACAAAGCCGCAGGACCTAAGTTCACCTACCTGACCTTATGCGCCATGTTCATTTTCCTGGAAACCGTCCTGGTGCTCCTGATAAACATGGGCTGGAAACCCCAGCTGGCCTCGGCCCTTTTCGCCGGCCTCTTTTATTATATAGCCCTGATGCTTTTCTTCTATTTCCGCAAGATCCCGGAACGCACGACCGCGGAAACCCTGATAGACTCGCAGTTCCTGATCCTGGCCCTACTTGCCTGGCGCGCCGGGAAATAGTCGTTTTGCCCACCTGTCAACAAATTACTTCCCCTGCGATCGTTCTACTTATACCGCGCACCGCATCTACAACAGAATATAGAAATCTTTAAAGCCGCTATCGGGGCGGAGGGATTCTTACCTATAGCCGCAAGTATAACTCCGTATAGCGGCCAAGGGCGCCGGAAAGGTATCCTGTGAATACGCCGACCATGGGGTTGTTCACGTTGGTACCTGTAAAATTACGGATCCCGTGGATCGGTTACTCGGCCGCGCGCCGCCGGGAGTAAATACCACTTTAAGGAGGACTCGTGAAAGAAGCTCCGGCTGTTCCGGCGGTAACAAAGCGGACGCATCTCATCACTTTCCTGGGCGCGCTCTTCGCCTGCGCCGCCGCCGTCTTATGGATGGTGGGCCCTTACCTGCTCTCGCTTTTCCTGGGCGGCACCCTGGCCATGCTGGCCTACCCGGGCTACCAGTGGCTTCTGGAAAAGAAATGCGGCCCGCGTCTGGCCGCGTCCGCGGTCACCGCCATCCTGCTGCTGCTTTTCATGGCGCCGTTGACCGGCATCTTTATCCTGTCCATAAAACAGGGGATAGCCATCAGCCGGGAGATGGCCGAGCTCAAGGAATTTTCCCCCAAGGCGCTCACGGCTTCTCTCAGCCGCTGGCCGCTTGTCCGGACGCTGATCGGCGACCCGGCGCAGGTCAACACGCGGATCAAGGACGGAATACAGGCCACCGGGCAGTTCACAAGTTCCACCATATTGAAATTGGGAAGCGGCGTGCCGAAATTCCTTCTCCAGCTTTTTCTGGCCCTGATCGCTTTCTTTTTTTTCCTGCTCAACGGGGAACAGTTCGCGGCCTGGCTTACCGGCCTGGACGCTTTCGACCGGAGCGTGCGGAAGAAACTGGCCAAGTCGTTCCGCGACACCACGGTCTCCGCCGTACTGGCCGGACTGGCCGCCGCCGCGGCGCAGACCGCGCTGATAATGACGGGGTTTCTTATCATCGATGTGCCGGGGGCTTTCCTGGCCGGGGGCCTTACCTTCATCTTCGCGTGGATCCCCATGATGGGAACCGCCCCGGCTTCGCTTGCCGGGATGATCTACCTCTATGTGACGCACGGGGCTCCTATAAAGATGGTTTTAATGATCGTCCTGGCGCTGGCGGCCGGGGTCATCGACAATCTGATAAGGCCCCTGGTATTAAAGGGCCGGGCCGATATGCACCCCCTGGTGGGACTTATCGCCATTCTCAGCGGCATACAGCTCTTCGGGATATTAGGCGTTTTTATAGGGCCGATCCTGGCGGCCATGCTGATCTCCCTGCTCAAGATCTGGCCGGACATAAGAGGGCGGTTCGGTATAGACTCCGGACCGGGAAGATAAAACCGCTTCCCCGGCGCGCAAACCGGCAAGCTGCTGAAAAAAAGGGGAATTTTCATGGAAACAAAAAACGGACTGGGGAAGACCCGGCTTGAAGTAATTAAAAAAACCACCGATGAAGGCAGAGAATTAGCCGAAAGCATAATAAACACCGTGCGCGAGCCTCTGATCTCCCTGGATCAGGATTTAAGGGTCGTCTCCGCCAGCCGCTCTTTCTATGAAGTCTTCAAGGTTAAACCCGACGAGACTCTGGGCCAGCTTATCTATGACCTGGGCAACAAACAGTGGGATATTCCGAAGCTCCGGGAACTGCTGGAGAACATCCTGCCCCAGAAAGCGACGTTCGACAACTACGAGGTAGAACACGATTTTGCCGAGATCGGCAGGCGGACAATGCTGCTGAACGCCCGGCAGATACAGAGGGTGCTGGGAAAAGAGCGCATAATACTTCTGGCCATAGAAGATATTACCGAGCGCAAGCGGTTCGAAACCGAACTGGGCCGCGCAAAAGAAGCGGCCGAGGCCGCGAACCGGGCTAAAAGCGCTTTCCTCGCCAATATGTCCCACGAGATACGCACTCCGATGAACGCGATACTGGGCTTCTCCCAGTTAATGCGGCGCGACCCCGCGGCCACCGCCAGACAAAAACAACAGATAGAGATCATAAACCGCAGCGGCGAACATTTGCTGGCGCTGATAAACGATATCCTGGAGATGGCAAAGGCGGAAGCCGGAAGGACTACCCTCAACCCGTCGGCATTTGATCTCCACACTTTGATAAAAGATGTGGAGATGATGATGCAGCCGCGCGCCGAGGCCAAAGGCCTTAAAATGGCGGTGGAAAAGGGTATGGACTTGCCGCGCTTTATATCGGCGGATGAGTCCAAACTGCGCCAGATCCTGCTCAACCTGGTCAGCAACGCTTTAAAGTTCACCGCTAAAGGCTCAGTTACTCTGAACGTGGGCGCCCGGCGCGGCGCGAAATGTGAATTATATCTGACGGCCGCGGTGGAGGACACCGGCCCGGGCATAGCGCCTGAGGAATTAGGCAAGCTGTTCCATCCGTTCGAGCAGGCGCAGGCGGGCAGGTCTGGCGGCGCCGGCACGGGGCTGGGGCTGGCCATAAGCCGGGAATATGCGCACCTGATGGGCGGCGATATCACGGTCAGGAGCCGGCCGGGCAAGGGCAGTATTTTCAGCGTTACCGTAGCCGTAACAAAGGCCTCGAACGCGGACGCGGCGGAAAAAATCCAGCCGCGCCAGGTAAAAGAACTTAAGCCCGGACAACCGCGGTACCGGGTTCTTATTGCCGACGACAAAGGGGATAACCGCGAATTCCTGTCCCAACTTCTCGGCCCTGCGGGCTTTGATGTCCGGCAGGCTGTTAACGGGGCGGACGCTGTCAAACATTTTGAGACCTGGCGGCCGCAGCTTATACTTATGGACCTGAAAATGCCGGTTATGGACGGGTATGAAGCCATACGCCGCATCCGGGCCTCTGACGGAGGCAAAGAGGTAAAGATCATTGCGGTGACCGCCAGCATCTTTAAAGAAACTAGTCCAGATGTGCTGGGGGCCGGGGCGGACGACACTCTCCTCAAGCCTTTCAGGGAATCGGAACTGTTCGAAAAGATCAAAACCCTTATCGGGGCGGAGTATGTTTACGAGAAAGATATCCCGGCGGAAGCAGGCGGGGATCCGGGAGCGCGGGGGCGGGAATCTTTAGCCGACCTGCCGCGGGAACTTGTTCTCAAGCTCCGGGAAGCCGCCATCAACGGCGACTTCCACCTGCTGGTAGAGCTGACGGGGCGCGTGGAAGCCCAGGACCTGCGCCTTGCCGGGACGCTCCGCACACTCGCCGGCAATTTCGACACGCAGCGGATACTGGATCTGCTGGGGAAGGATTGAACCAATGACTGATACCGGCGCCATACAGAAAGAAGCTCCTAATATCCTGATGGTGGACGACACACCAGCGAACCTGGAGCTGCTTTCCGGGATGCTGGAAGCGCGGGGTTATAAGGTGCGCGTTGCGATAAGCGGAAAGCTCGCGCTGCAGGCGGCCCGCAACTCCCCCCCCGACCTTATCCTTCTGGACATCAATATGCCGGACATGAACGGCTACGAGGTATGCGGGATACTTAAGTCCGAGGACAAACTTAAAGATATCCCGGTAATTTTCCTGAGCGCCCTCAGCGAGACCATCGATAAGGTAAAAGCTTTCGGTACCGGCGGCGTGGACTACATCAGCAAACCTTTCCATTTGGAGGAAGTGGAGGCGCGCATCGAAACGCACCTGAAATTGCGGCGCCAGGAATCACTGCTGCAGGAAAATTATAACAAGCTGCTCGCGCTGGAAAAGCTGCGGGACAGCCTGGTGCACATGATCATACACGATCTCCGCTCCCCGCTCACCGGCATCTACGCTCATCTTCAGCTCCTCGGAGAAAACGCCCAAAAAACCCTTTCAGGGGATCAGCTAGCTAATATTGAACAAACCTTGAAAACAGCGAAGCAGATGATCCAGCTGGTCAACGATGTTCTGGATGTCAGCAAGATGGAAGAGCAGCGGATGGAGCTCAAGGTGGAGCAATGCGACCTCGTAAGCATGGTGACGGAAAGCATCTCCGGTCTGAAAGCGTTATCAAAGACCCGCGAGATACAATTCACCCCGGACAAAACGCCGGTAACAGTTCTTGCGGACAGGGATATAATTCTGAGGATAGTTCAAAACCTGCTCTCTAACGCGCTGAAGTTCACGCAGGACGGCGGGCTTATCCGGCTGGACCTCAAGTCCGCCGGCGGCCGGGTACGCTTAAGCGTGAGGGATAACGGGCCGGGAATAGCACCCGAGTACAGAGAAAAGATTTTCGAGAAATTCGCGCAGGTGGAACTTCCTGCCGGCCGTCAGAAATATTCCACAGGCCTCGGACTTACCTTCTGCAGGATGGCCGCGGAAGCTCACGGCGGAAATGTCGGGGTGGACAGCGAAGAGGGCAAAGGAAGCACCTTCTGGCTTGAACTGCCGGTTAACGGCCCTGTACGGAAAGAAAAATAACGCGCTCACGCTGAGAACCGCCCCTCCGCCCGCGCCGGTAACAATAGCAACTCCTCCAGCCACGTAAAAACGCTGCAAAGCGTGCCGCGGCAATTTGCTATTTGTTACATTCGCGCGGCTGTTTACATAGGCAAAACCGCCTGACGCGATCGCATTATTCCGCCCGCCCCCCTGTGAATACCGGAGAATACCTGCTAGACTATAGGCATGAGGCACTTTCTCCTGGCGGTCGTGCTTATACCCTGCTCTTTGGCCCACGGGACGCTCCCGGCGCCGCGCGAGGATCGTTTACGATTATTCAATACGCATACACTGGAACACATAGACATCGTCTACCGCCGGGACGGCGTCTACGACGGCCAGGCGCTGGCGAAGCTCGACCGCTTCCTGCGCGATTGGCGCGCAGATGAGGTCAGGCACTACGATCCGCGGCTTTTCGATCTGCTCACCGACCTGGGATCCAGAGTAAATAGACCCGGCGCGGAAATTCACATTATCTGCGGCTACCGCACCCCCGGGAGCAACAGGTACCTCCGGAGCCGCAGTCCCGCCGTGGCCGGAAACAGCCTGCATATGAAAGCGGAGGCCATCGATATCCGCCTGCCCGGAGTGCCGACCTCCCGCTTGCGCGACACCGCGCTGGCGCTGCGCCGAGGCGGCGTAGGATATTATCCGGGCGCCGATTTTGTCCACGTGGATACAGGCAGGGTGCGGCGGTGGTAAGGTAACCGCCCTTACCTGGCCGCCGTCCTCGACCGCTCCTCAAACGCCGCTCCCTCCGCAGTATCGCGGCTGTAAATATCGTCAAAGAAGCGCACCTCGCCATTCTCGGCTACCGCCGCCGTTCCATACTGGATCAGCACCGGGATTGGTTCGGTGAGTTTAACTGTCAGCGTCTCCGTTCCCTCCATAGCTTTCCTGATGCGTTCCGGCGTCCATTCAGGCCGGTCGCGCAGCACCCAAGCCGCTAAGGCCTCGGGATCCATAACCCGTATGCAACCATGGCTCAGATCCCGCCGCGATCCCCAAAAACCTCTCTTTGAAGGCGCCCCGTGAATATAGACGCTATGCTTATTACTCATCAGAAACTTCACCAGGCCGAGTGAATTTTTAGGCCCGGGTCTCTGCCGAAGGTAAAGGATCCCATCCCTAAGCTGGGCCAGAACCGCCCCGCTGATCTCCCCCGTACTTACGACGTTACCCCTTCCGTCTATAACCTCGAAGTCGTGTTTTTTAAGATAGGCGGGGTCTTTCTCTATTTCCGGGACTAATTCACTCTGCTGTATGCTTGCGGGAACGTTCCACGGTGGGCGGAATATAACTTCAGTCAACCGGCTTGAGAAAACCGGGGTCTGGTGTTCGAAGGCCATGCCGACCACCACTTTCTGAGACGGTTCGTCGCCGGCGTAGAGCCGGAATTCCGGAATGTTCACCCGTATGGGCGGCCGGGGGAATTGGTGCGGCAGCCAGCGCCACCGCTCCAGCGTGAGGCGAAGCTGGCGCAGGCGCTGCTCCAGCGGCGTATTAAGCTGCCTGAGCGTCCGTTCGCCCAAGATCCCGTCCGGCGGCAGACCGTGCCGGCGCTGAAAGTGTTTAACGGCCTTAACGAGCGGACCGTTATAAAGTTCCCGGCCCGGAACCGCCCGCGGCGGAAGATCCCCCAGCAGCCGCAACAGGCGCGCCAGCCTGGGAACTCCTGAATACCGGTCCCCGGGCCTTACCGGCAGTTTTTCGGAAGGCAGCTGTTCCCCATCATCCCTGGCGGCCAGTTCCGCGTAAAGCTGCACGGCATGAACCAGCCTGCGGTATGAAGGAAATTGAGGTTCCACCGCGCTGAACGCGGACTCCAGATCCCTGGCGGATATAATCCGTTTCCGGAGGAAATCGGAGGGGCCGTGCACATCCGGCTCGAAATCAACGGCGGCGCGGAAAGGCTGCGGGTTGATCCGGCCCAGGCGCAGGTCCAGAATGTAACGCATCGCGCAGATAGTAAGCGCCAGGTCGAAGCGGAGAAGCCGGGACTCCGAAGGAGGGCTGCCGGGAAGCTCCAGCTCCAGGAGCCGCCCGGGCCATAAAGAGCTGTCGTAGTCCTGCCCCAGCAAGCCTTCATTGTCCGCCGCTTGCAGGCGTTTAATTACAGCGCGGGCCGTAGGCGTAGGCTTGGAATTCCGCACCCAGTTCAGGGTGTAACCTCCTGACCGGTAGAATTCCCCTATTTCCGCCTGGTAGCCGCCGAACTGCGGCCAATGAAGCATCTCAAGGCGGCCGGCGGCCACTATGCCGCGCAGCTCTGCTTCCCCCCCGGCGGAAAGACGTTGAGGTTCGGCGTCTCCGGCGGTTATGCTTTCAGCCGGGCTTACCGGGGGCGGGAAAAGAAAAAAAGCGCAGATCATTACACGGAAGCCGCGGCCCGTCCACGGCCGGAATTTGAGCCGCGACCCGCCGCCGGCGTGGATATGACCGCGCGTTCGTCCCGTTGTTAACATGGTTCATTCCCGAATCTCAGTGCCCGCCGCCGAAAGCTTCGCCCGGCTCGCGCAGGCTGGAGACGCGTTTTTTTCTCCGCTGCGCGGGCTCTTCCGCCGCTTTAATCGTTTTCTTCGTTTCCGCTCCGCTCTCTGCCGCGTTTTCAGGGATCTCATTGCTTATTTCTTTGATAACGGCTGCGGCGCGGACCGGCGGCGCCGGAACCGCGCCCGGCCTGTCCGCGAGCCTGGACAAAACAAAGAACGTCAGCATAACCGCTAACAATAACGCCGCGAAAACCAGCTCGCCGGATTTTATCTTGTTCATATTTAAAAAGCCTGTCCCCCCAGGATAGACAGCGACCAGCTCGGCCGGTTACTGTCGCCGTTGAGCGCGCGGGCCAGATCGATACGCACGGGGCTGTTGCCTGACGAGCGCGACGGGGCCACGCGCAGCCCCACGCCCACGCTGTTCTTCAGGTCGGCCAGCCTGACCGGGCTTGACTTCGGCCACGCATATCCGGAATCGTAAAAGAACACCAGTCCCACGTCCATCAGCCGTAAAAGTTCGTCCCACACATAAACACGGTCCTCGATGTTGAGCAGAAAACGGCGGCTGCCCGAGAACTCGCTGCCGCCGTAACCGCGCAAGCCGTTGAACTCGCCCAGCAGCAGCGGCGCGGCGGGGTCGAGACGCCAGCCCAGAGCCGCGCTGATATGGCAGGCCAGCGTCTGGAATCTTAAGCCGCGCAGGAAATACGAAGCGTCCGAAGAAGCCACAATGTTGCCGTTATGCCCCTTAAAATAATTAGAACTGTAGCCGGATTCCAGCAGGACAAGCTGGTTTCCCCAAGTGTAGCCCTTGCGCACGTTTATACTGGGCATAAGCGGCGTTTGGGCTATTCCCAGCGCGGGGATGGCCGGAGCCCACGCCAGAGCCGGGAAAACCCCGAGTCCGAGATTGTAATCTTCATCATGCGTGAACTTCCGTATACGCCGCGCCGTCAGAAAGTCCAGTTCCTCCCAATCCGCGCCCAGTTTAAGGGTAAGAGACCGTTCTCTGTCCGGCAGCGGACCGGTGGACTCGGCGCGATGCGCCAGAATACCGAATTTAACGCGCCGCGTCCGCTCGGTGGAGGGGGCCATCGAGATGCCGTAGTTAACCCCGGCTTCCAGCACCCTCCGGGAAGCGGCCCCGGCCGGGGTGGAAGCGTAGCTGATGGCGCCGCCCACCGCCGAACGCGCTATCGAGGCATAGAAAGGCCGGTCGAAAGACAGCGACAGATTCCGGGTGCCAGGAGCGACGCGGGCCGCCATAGAGTACTGCAGCCGCTTAAATCGCAGGAATTGCCGGTCCTTATAACTGAAATCCGCCGATCCCGCGCCCCAGTCGTTGCTGTAGACGGCGGAACCGGCTTTCCCCAGACCCATAATATTACCCTCGGCGAGCCCGGCTTTAATGCTGGTGGCGGCGCCGGCGCGCTTATAGTTCGCTACGACCTCAAGGGTCCAGGAGTCGTAAGTGCGCACCAGTACGTCCACCGTGCCGTTCCCGTTGACCTTCGGCTCTATCTCGGCGCGCCGGACGAACGGCAGGGCGCGGAGGTTGCGTTCCGTCTCCGCGGCCAGGGCCGCGTCGTAGCGGTCTCCGACTTCAAAGAGCAGTTCGCGCCGGATCACCTGATCATGCGTGACAGAATGGACGCGGTTGGCCGTCCGATAAAGAAATTTATTTTCGGCCGGGAGCTCCGTTTCAAAAACATTGTGGCTCTCGATCGTGATCGAGGAAATAATAAGTCCCGCCGGCAGGCGCAGGGTCGCGCGCGGCGCCGCGGCCAGGGGCGCCGCATTAACACAAAACAGCAGGAGCAGATAACGCATAAGGATCTGGAGAGGGCGCCCGTAAACGGCTGCGCCCCTGCCCTGTATGGCAGGGGCGCAGTCCCCCCCAAAGCAACCCCTGTTCCCCCTACTTCTCTTCTACCGTGGAAATCACCCGCTTATTGGCCTGGGCGGCGGGCGTGTCTTTCTCATTCGTGGCCTCGAACTCCACCGGCCGCGTTTCGCCGTATCCGATAGTGGTGATCCGATCCGGAGCGATGCCCTCTTTAACCAGGAAATCCGCCACCGCCACCGCCCTTCTCTCGCTCAATTTCTGGTTGTATTCTTCGGTGCCGCGCCTGGAGGTGTAGCCCGCAACGCTGACTGTGGTATCCGGGTTATCCTTCAGGAGTTGGACATTTTCTCGCATCGCCTCCATGCCCTCGGGCCTGAGAGCCGACGAATCGAAATCAAAATACGAATCTTCCAGAATTACTTCCTTGGCCACAATGGCCGGCACAATGACCTTGGCCTGGGGCGCAGACGCAGGCTTCGGCGCGAGCACGGCAACGGCCACCACCACGACCGGGCGTTTCTTTTTTTTCGGGCAATCGAACTTGATGGTCAGGCTCAAGCGATGCGAGGCTCCCAGTTCTCCGGCGGGCACCATGGCATAGTCCAGGACCATTGACCGGCTGAACGTATAGCCCAGACCCATAGTGAGGCCGGTCAGGCCGCTCAACTGCGGATTTGGATAGTTGGCCTGATAGCCGGCGCGAAGGGCCAGAATATTGGATTTCTGTTCAGTGTTGCCTATCAGATATTCGGTTCCCAACTGGAGGCGGTTCATCGCGTTATTCTGCAGTTCGCCTGAAGCCGCCAGGAGCCAGTGTTTATCCACGGTCCAGGCCGCTCCCAGACGCAATCCTGAGGCTATTTTACCGATATTGCTGCCCAGGCTGATGTTGGAATAAGCTACACCCAGGTCTAAAGCAGGGAGCACGGTCCACAAGAACCCGACATCCGTAGTATAGGCCGAATAGGTCTTGTCAGGGAATTCCGACTGATTGCCTTTCAGGACTATACCTCCTGAAAAGCCGCGCAACAGCCCAATACCCCAGCCCAGGCTGCCGGAATAATCCCGCGCGTGGTAGTTCACCGTCTGAACTCCCAGGTCGTTTCTGCCGCTGAAACTGCCATAGTCAACGTAGCCGAAAGAGGCGGCGAGGCCGCCCAGGGCGCCCCCCCGACATTCCTTATTGGCGGGATCCAGGGGTTTAACCGGGCCCAGGGGTATGCCGAAGATCGCTACCTCCTGGAGGGTATCGCCGAGGCCTGTGTTATGGTGAAGACCGACCTCCGTACAGTCCATCCGGCTCAAGCCGGCCGGGTTCCAGAGCAGGGACGCCGATCCCTGCGGAACCGCGACTACGGCCGACGCCATACCCATGGCCCTGGCCGAACCTCCGGCCTGCTGCAGCGGCAGGGCCGCCGAGCCCGCCGCGTAATCTGTTTCAACGGCCGAGACCGGGCCGCAGAGCAGGGCCGCGCAGATAACCCCTATTCCTATAGATAATATTTTCATGAACATCCTCCATTAATGCCGAACTAAGAATTTCTTTACTTTCGAGGTGGTAGAATTCCCGCCGCCGTAGTTCTTTTCCAGGCGGTAGAGATAAACGCCCGGCGCCAGCCTGGCGGTATTGAGAGTCGAGAGTTGGGCGCCCGCCGGTTTCGTGTCCTCTATTTTGGCCGCCAGATCCCCGATCGCATTATAGATACGGATCTTGACCGTGCCGGGCAGCGCCATGCAGTACGCGAAGTTACCGGTGTTTCCGGTCGCGGGCGACGGGAAGAAGAAGTCCTCCCCGCAGGCTCCGCTGGCCGCCGCCGGCGCAATGAGATAGTTATACGCCGAAGAACACGTGCCGGCCAGGGTCACCACGTTGAGCGGCACCGATCCCGCCACAAGCGCCCCCGCAAGGGGATGCCTGGGAGTCACCGCGGTGATCACGGTGGAGGAAGCGTTCACCGCATAGCTCTGAGCGTTTATCCCGTCAAAAGTCACGCCTCCCGGGCCTGAGTTAGCGACAAACCCCGTACCGGTAATGGTCACCGTGGTTCCCCCGAGCGTAAACCCGGAAACCGGGCTGACGCCGTTGATAGTGCAGACGGACGCCGGGAACGAAACGGAGCCGAACTTCGAGATAAAGGCGTCGAACGAGCCCGCGTTAGCCGCCTGGAACGGAGTGGCCGTTGGAAAAGTCGCGGCCGATGAATTCGTCCATCCGGTCACATAGATGTTCTTTACGCTATCCAGGGCGATCCCTTGTCCCCCGGTCATCACGGTTCCGCCCAGATAGGTGGAAAAGCCGATGACCCCGCCCGTCGGGCCGATCTGCGTAACGAACGCTTCCGGGGCCCCGACGAGCGATGCGCCTCCGGCGATCGGACTCACCATGGGGAAATCTCCGGAGAAAGTGATCCCTGTAACATAAGTGTTGAACGCGCTATCCACCGCGATAGCGGCGGCCCTGTCATCGCCCGAAGCGCCCAGATAGGTGGAATACACTCCGTCGTTAGCTCCGCCGCCGGCGGTGAACGGGCGAAGTTTAAAGACAAACGCATCCGGGGCGGTCCCGATGGTCGTTTGCCCGATCTTGGCATTGGCATACGGGATACCGCCGGTGTCAGTGCCGGGGCCGGGGAAGTCCGCGGAAAACGTGTAGCCTGTCACATAAATATCGTTCAGACTGTCTACCGCGATGCCGGCACCCTCGTCAATGCCCGAGCCGCCCACGTACGTTTTATAGACAAAATTAGCGCCGGTCGGATCCACTTTGACAATGAACGCGTCTGAAGCCCCGCTGACGGTGTTCTTAAAAACAGTGGGGTACGCAGCGACCGATACGAAATCGTCTCCGCATTTGCCGGTGACATAGGCATTGCCGGCTGCGTCAATGGCGATCGCGTTGCCGTTATCGATGCCGGTTCCGCCCAGGTAGGTGGCATAGACCTGCGCGCCGGCCGCGTTAAACTTCGCCACGAAAGCGTCGGTCTGCGCGCCTGCGACCGCGAGAGGCTGCGCCGAGAGCGCGGTAGTAGGGAAAGTATTTACAGCGATAGAGCCGGTAACGCCGGTAACGTAAGCGTTACCCGCCGCGTCCACGATTACCCCATTGCCGCTCTCCACCTGCGCTCCGCCGAATTGAACCGAATAAATTGTCGAAGCGCCGTCGGCCGCGAAAGCCGTTAGAAAAGCGTCAGTGCCGCCTCCGGGACCAAGCAAGGTTCTGAGGGGGAGCGTGCCGGTGGTGGAACCCGTGACGTAGACTTTGCCCGTACCGTCCACGCTGATGCCGAGTCCGCTGTCATCTCCGGCGCCGCCGTAATAGGTGGCCCACACGGTAGCCGATCCGGACGGGTTGACCTTGGCCACGAATATATCGGTGCCGCCGCCGTTGAAGGTCTGGGTCGAGCCGGCTACCCCCGGGAAATCCGCCGAAATGGTCGTCCCGGTAAGGTAAGCGTTGCCGGTCGCGTCGACAGTGACCGCGTAACCTTTATCGTCCACGGTACCGCCAAGAAAACTTGAATAACCCAGCGAGGGATCGATCACCAGCTCCCTACTCTTTATATAATCCCCTACTTCGAACCGGACGTTATTGTTAGCGGCCAGCACAAAGCGCCCTTTTACCGGAACTCTCCTGGCGCCCAGAGTCTGGTACAGTTCGGGGGCCTTGCAGGTCAGTTCTCCTGTTCCGGTGCGGAGAACCAGGTTGCCCTGGGGGTCAAGCCGAAGGGTTTTAGCGCCTTTAAAACCCATAAGGATGCGTCCGGGATTAGCTCCGGGCGCCACTACAAAATCGTACTCCACATTACCTTTCTCGAAACGGTACACCATGTCGATGCCGGGATAGACCTGGCCGAACTTCACTTTGCCGTAGCGCTTCACGTCCGTCAGCCATTTTGAACGGTCATTTCCCAGGAGATAGTTGGTATACCCGGGCATAATCTCCATGCCACGTACGGAAGGGTTCGCATTGGCGCCTTTCAGTTTCATGCGCAGCACTTCGGGCTCAGTCCCCTCGGCGGCGGTTTTGGACACAACCATCACGGCCTCCGAAGCGGTCAGATACAGGTTGTAGCCGGCGGCGCGGGTAAAGAACTTTACCGACGCGTCGGTCTGGCCGCGATTGGCCTCGAAAGACATAGGGGCCGTCAAACGGCCCGCCTTTGAAAGGGCTTGCGCGGTTTTTCTTGTTTTCACCGGGCCGGCCTGCGGGATGACGCCCCTTTCCTTATATAAGGAAGCCGGCGCGTTCACCGGCAGCGCGAAGACCGGGCTTGCGATGCCGCTCATAAAAGTCATCGCCATGAACAATCGGCTCATCCTAAGAATCAACGGTATCAATCTCATTTTCTGTACCTCCATATCGTTCCGCCAATGTTGGCGTTTAGAGAAGTATAGCCCTTCTCCGATTCCGTATCTATTCGGAATTATGCCTGGTCAGGTCAGTAGTATTACGCTGACGCGGATCGGCGGGAACTACTGAGGGATATGTTTTCTCAGACGGAGAAAGAGGCGCAGGGGTTTACTTAAGGGAAGTCAGTCCGTACTGGATCGCATATTTGGTGAGCCCGGCAATTGTGAGTATATTCAATTTATGCGACAGATGCTCCCGGTGCGTTTCAGCCGTCCGGACGCTGATACCGAGCCTGTCCGCGACGCTTTTATTGGAATGCCCATCGGCGAGCAAAGCCAGCACCTCCTGTTCCCGGCTCGTCAGCGCGGAGTTGTCCGGCGGGCGGGGTGCGGCCCCGGGCGGCGGAGCCAGAAGAGAGTCACTCATGCCGGAGGGGAAATGCAGACCGCCCGCGGATACATGCCTGATGGCTTCCAGCAGTTCCGCCGTCGGACGGTCTTTCATCACATAGCCGTGCGCGCCGCAGCGGGCCATCCGTACCACATATTCCTCGCTGGAATGGACGCTGAAAGCGATGATCCTGGCCGCGGGTACGGTCCGGCGCAGCCGGCGGGCCAGCTCTCCCCCGTCGAGCGAAGGCAGATTCACGTCCAGAACGATGACATCAGGCGCCAGCTCCCTGGCCTTGCGCAGGGCCTCCCTGGCATTGGAAGCCTCACCCGCGACCACGATCTCGTGATCGATCAGATAGGAACGCACCCCTTCGCGAAGAACGGGGTGATCGTCGACAAGCAATACTTTGATCCCGGCCCGGATTCTTTTTTTCATCTTGCGTACCCCCCCGCGCTCAATAGGGGCGTGTGAACCTCGAGCGTAGTCCCGACGCCCGGCGCCGAACGGAATTCGATGCCGCCTCCGAGCGACTCAGCCCGTTCGCGCATACTGCCGAGTCCGATACCGCGCCCGTTCAGCGGCCTGCCGCCGCCGGGAATAAATCCGACGCCATTGTCTCTCACCCTTAACGCGATCTCCCTTTTTTTACATGAGAGGTCGACCGAAACCATGTCCGCTCCGGAATGTTTCCCTATATTGTTAAGCGCCTCCTGGGCTATGCGGAAAAGCGCCAGCGCCAGCTCCGGAGCGACGACTTTCGGAATACGTCCGATCCGCAGCGTTACCTGGACTCCCGCCTGGCTCTTGAACTCGCGGCAAAGCGTGCGCAGGGCCGGTTCAAGACCCAGGTCCTCCAGTTCCGAAGGCATAAGGTTCTTGGAAACCCGGCGGATTTCCGAGATGGCGTTATCCAGGAACCCGCCCAGCTCAAGGACTTTCTCCTTATCCCCCCCGCTCAGCGCTATCTTCCCGGGCAGAGACTCAAGCCTGAATTTTACCCCCGAAAGTATCTGACCGACGCCGTCATGCAATTCACGGGCAAGACGTCTGCGCTCAGTTTCCTGCGCGGAGACGACCCGCGTGTGCAGCCTGCGCAATTCCCGCTCCGCCAGTTTTTGCTTCGTAATGTCCCGTTCAGTGGAGACGATCTCCACCGGAGAACCGTTCTCTTCGCAAAGAACCGTAAATGTCGCCAGCACTTCCAGGATTCTGCCGTCTTTCGTGCGGCGCATGGTCTCGATCGGCTCCGGGTTCCGTCCCTGCGACGGCAGCCGGATAAGTTCACGCTCGCGGACAGGGGGGGTTTTAGGTATGAGGCGCCTGATATTCATCCCCAGCGCCTCCTCTTCGCTATAGCCGTACATTTTTTGCGCGCCCCTGTTCCAGGCGATGATCCGGTCTTTAAAATCGCGAATAATGACGGCATCGCCGTAGTCGTACGCCAGGGCCGCCAGCCGCAGAGCGCTTCTTTCCGCCAATTGATGATCACGGATATCGACGAGTTCCAGTTGAGCCGGTTCCTTACCAGGGACCTGCGCACCGGAACGCCCGGAGTCCGTGACACCGCTGACCTCGCAAAATTTCATAAGCCCCCCCCCCGCAGTTACCTGCACATCACTTCAGGGAGCCGGTGTTACCGGTTATGGTGCGTGAAAGATACCGCGGAAAAACGGAACGAGATGAAAAACTGACGGTATGAGTAAAGCGTCATGCGCGGATCATGAAATGATCCGCCCCCCTCATTAATTATAAAAATACGCCGGTTACAAGTCAAGCGATTTGTGACTAATGCGATTAGTACTATTTCAAATCTTTGTGGATCTTACGTACGTCCGCAAGTATAATTCCGCATAGCGCTCCGGTGCGCGTAATGGGTATCCTGTTAGCGGTTCAGGATAACTACCCTTGCAGGGATAAGGAGACACACTAATGAAAATACCGCTGGCTTTGTTTTGCGCGCTCACTTTCGCGGCAAGCCCGCTGCGGGCCCAAAAGGCGGGCGATTTCGGCGCGGGGGTGGTTCTGGGCGACCCCTCCGGCGCCACGGCCAAGTTATGGCTGGACGACAGCCGGGCGCTGGATATGGGGCTGGGTCTCGACGGAGACGTCACCCTGTATGGCGACTACTTGTGGCATAGCTGGAAGGTTCTGCCCCAACCGGCCAAGGGCAGACTCCCCGTTTATCTGGGGCTGGGCGCACAGCTCGGCGACGACCATCATAGCGGCTTAGGGCTGCGCGCGGTCGCCGGCGCCGCTTACTGGCTGCCGCGCGACACCGTGGAGATATTTCTTGATATAGTTCCCGTCTTCTTTTTGTCCCACGACGACGCCGCGGAGGTTAACGTAAACATCGGCCTGCGCTACTACTTCGGACGCTGACACCGCACGCACACGATGACGCGGTAATGGGAGAGTTAATGAAAGGAATAATGCTGCGGGTTTCCGTTCCCGCGCTTCTGGGCGCGTTATTTTCGTTTACCGGCTGCAAAAGCCTGGCGACAATAGTACCGGGGCGCGCTCCGGTTCCCAAAGAGACCGCCGTTCCCGCTAAAAAGGCCGCGGCGGCGCATTTAAATACCCAGCCGCTGTTCCTGATAGAGCGGAACAAAAACGCCAACGTCGTGCATTACGAAGCGGTCTTCACAGACGCCGGAGAGCTGGATCCCGCCGGGCCGGTGATCGCGTACTGGGTGCTCCTGGCGGAGGACGGACGCCGGAAGAAACTCAACTGGCTGGAAAAAAAGAAAGCCTACGGTATAAAGATAAAGCCCGCGCCTAACGGTTATATACTGACTTTAGCGAGCGCCTCCTGGCTGCCGCTGCTGGTAAAAAAGGACGGGGACGCGGCGCACGCCGAGGTTAAAATTAAAGACCGGCCGGTTATTCTGGAAAAGATGTTCATCCAGGCCCGCGAAAAGCTGCTGGGGCCCAAAGTCGAATATATCGAGGTATTCGGAAAAGACCTGGAAACAGGAGCGCCCTGCCGCGAAAAAATATTTCCTGAATAACGCCTTGTTTTGGCTCATGAAAATATCTGTTATCGCTTTTATTTACGCGCTGCTTTCCGCTTTTGATGTCTTGACGGGCGGACTTCAGGCGCAAACTCCACCCGTAGCGGCGGCCCCGCCTGCCGACGCTGCAAGCCGGCAGGAAGACGTGAACAACCCCGAAAACACCCTGCCCACCGAAGAGCAGCGGACGTCGCCTCAAAGCGCTTACTTCGGAAGAAAAACCGACAGGGCGGTTTCAGCGCATAAAGTGAATTACTTCGCGATAAACCATTGGCCTTCCGACAGCAACGCGCAGGTCAAGTTCCAGATAAGCATGAAGTTCCGGGTATTGGAACCGAACCTGTATGTCCTCAGGTACAATCTTTTCCCCGCCTATATCGGTTATACGCAGAAGTCGCTCTGGAACGAAGGCCAAAAATCCATGCCGTTCGAGGAGAGCGACTATAATCCGGAGTTTTTTCTGGATTACCCTGTAAACGTCCTGAGCATCGGCCGGGTCAAATTACGCAATATCATCATCGCCCCCCTGGAGCACGAATCCAACGGCCTCGCCGGGAACCGGTCGCGAAGCTGGAACCGGCAATACATTATGCTCAGGTTCGGCCTTGAGTCCCGTGAAAAACTGGAAGTGCCTAACTCTTTCCTGGCCGATAAAGCGCTGCTGTACGTTAAACTCTGGCGCGCCTCCGGTTATTCCGGCCAGAACGACTACCTTAGAGCTGTCGGAAGCAAAAACAACTTCCTCGACTATATGGGGCAGGGAGAAGCCGGGATAAGCGTCAGGAACTTTTTATGGGGAGGAAGCCTGAAAAATCACCAACTGGATCTAAAGACGCCGCTGTTCCGGTACAGGCGAAAAAAATCTTACGGGTTCGAATTCCGCCAGCAGCTTCCGCGCATGAATTTCGCGCTTTATTTCCAGTATTGGTACGGCTACGGTGAAACTTTGCTGCGCTTCGACCGGCTCGGTCACAGAAGTTTTGCCGGGCTCTCTTTTTCTTATTAAAAGCCGGGAAGCCCGCGCCGGATAATCGCGGAAAATGACCGGTCCCGCCCGGCGCCCCTGCTGCGTTCGTTAATGCGGCTGCGGCGCCTGAGTTCCCGGAAAGGAAGCGTCCTGTCCGTCACGCCAAGATCGTACGCCATTTCATCCACATGACCGCTGGCAAGTATGCGCCAGTCGAACTTCGCCCCCCGGTAGTAGGGCGCGATGTGTTTCCAGACGGCCGTAGTACAGTTCGCGGTCAGAGCGTTATACCATTCAGGCCGCTCCCGCAGCCGGTTGACGCTGACCAGATAATCCATAAAGACCTTACGGATCAGTTCCGGGGGAGCGTTCAGGCGATACAGGTAAACATCCTCGCCTTTGCGGTAATTGGCCCGCAGCAGCACCACATCGCGTTCGTCGGCAACGATATAAGTCAACTCATACTGTCTGAAAAAACCTCCGACGGAGGAATACCGTTCGCCTTTCGTCCTCCGTGTCTCTATAGAGAAACAGACGTACTTATCCCCGCCAAAACCGAAGCTGAGCATGGTATGCGCGATCTGGGGCGCGCCCCAGTCCACCAGGAAGAGATCCATGCTGCGCAGGGAACCGAGCTCGAACGTGCGGTCATAGTGCCGGACGGTGTAATCGTCCTCCGTCCGGTAATCACAGTCGCGGATATTGTGAATAGTAACGGAGCCGCCGGACACCCCGGCGTAAGGAAGCTTCGCCACATCGGGCTGCCAGTCCCGGTCATTGCTTGGGGACTGGGCCAGCCAGCATGCCGGGACAAGCACGAACACCGAAATAAAACATCCCGCTCTCCACCCGCTCCCCCGGGGAAGAATGAGGCCGGCAAGTCCCAATACTCCGAATGATCCCGCGGCAATAAGGCGCAGCCCGGCCGGGAGTTCGGAATAGATCATTTCCATTACCCCCCAGCCAGCCAGGACAAGGAAAACAAGCCCGACAAAGTACCGCCGGATATGCCGAAAATATTTATCCATAAAAAATCGTCAGCGACGGCCGTACCATTCCAGGAGAGTCGTAACGATGTCTCCCTGGGTTTGGGTGCTGGTCAGTTCGGTCTGCACCGCCAGATGGGACGAGATGCGCTTCCGGAGCTGCACGCCGCGGCTCTGATCGTCCGAACCCATCTGGAGCGTAGCCCCCCCCGGAAGCCGGAATTTCACCGTATAGGTTCTGGACGCGGGATCATACCCGACGTATTCCACCGGCGTGGAGGCCAGCAGGTAGAGCGAGGCAAGGCCGAAAGCGCTGTTTGCCGCCGCGGTCTGGGCATTAGCCGCGCTCGACTGCTGATCCGAATCCAACTGCTCCGGGGATTTACCGAAGAGCAGCATGGCCACGATATCGGCCTGGCTCATCGGCGGGTTGCTTTCGAACTGTACCCGCGGCTTTTGCGTGGTTCCCAGCAGACGTATGGAAATCTTCGCCTCGGCCGCCCGGTAGAGTATCAGCCCGTCCAGGTTCATTACGGGCGAACCCGCGCGGCCGGTGATCTTTACATACTCGATGGAAGCGGTACGACGGAAAATATTGGCGCGGAACTTTCCGACATCCACCGTCCCCTCGATCCCTCCGGAAGGCGCCCTCAGAGTAAGAGCAAGCTCTAGCGGAACCGGATCCATAGCCAGGTTGGAATAGAGGATAGCGGGCTTGGCCGTTTTTACGCGCACTTCCGCCTGCATAGACGGCACGGAACTTTTAGCGGGAGACAGGCCCTCCTCCTCCCTGGCCAGTTTTATTTTATCGGTTTCCCGCCCGGTCCTGATGCGGCTGTCCGGAGTTAAAGCCGCCGCCCCTTTTATATCCACCCGCGGCAGCTGGAGCGCTATGTCCTGAAGCGTTAAGTCCGTATCGTCCCTGAAAGAACGCCCCGGAGCCCACAGTCCGACCGAAGTAACTTTCCCGCTGGCCTTGAATCTTAGCGCCTGCCGGTCCGCCGCCAGGCCGCTTACTACCGTGTAGTCCAATTCCTGAACGGCGGACCGGGAGTCGCCGCCGCCCTTAAGGGTAACGCCCAACGGCCCGCGCAGGACATTGACCGGCGCCGGGATCGAATACGGGGTGTGAGCGAGGAACGCCACCAGGTCCTCGAATTTCTCCACCTTCAGACCGAGAGCGAATTTGTGGCTTAACTTCAGCTCCCGCACCCGGCCGGCGCGTCCGGAGATCTTCGCCTCTGCCCCGCCATAAAACTCGTACCAATCCTTTACCGGCTTTATCACCGCCGACACCTCCGCGTCAAAATGATCTCCGGCCAGCGCTTCCGGGGTAGAACGGGCGCTGAACGCCAGCCGCCCCTCCAGCGTTCTTGCTAAACTCCGGTTAATCTTCCTGACCCTGAACGCTTCAGGTTCCACCTCGAAATTGGCGGCGAATTTAACCGTGTCCCATTCGGTGGAGTCCGCCTTGAGCCTGACCGCCAGGACGCAATCCTTAAGCCGGACGCTCTTGACCGGCCCCGTGGAGTCCCGGATCCCGGCGGAACCCCTGAAAGTCAGGTCCTGCCCTTTTTGCGAACCCAGCATGTCCGCCTCCGCGCGCCAGGCCGGCACCTTTGCCGAGGCGCTTAAACTATAGGCCAGGGCGCCGGGGCCGTTCTGCTCCACCCGCGCTTTAAATCCGGCGTTTACGCCCTCCGCCTTCAGGCTCCCCGAGGCGTCAAGATGGGTCATTGGCATGCCTTTCAGGATATCGGAGGCCAGGGAAGCCTCGCCGCGGTAGTGCCTGGTAATTGTCCCCGAACTCCGCTCAAATTCTAATTTAAGTAATAATGGCCCCGGCATAGAGGAGCTCATACTCATCCGGAACCGGCCCCGAAGCGTGCCACCGTTCAGAACTATCTTGTTCCCAGGCATGTCCACCTGAAGCGATCCGATTTCCAGGCCGCGCAGCACCTCCGGGATAAGGTTGGGCAGACTGACAGGCAGACCTCCGCTCTTTTTAAGAGGCGCTGTGAGTTTGTTACCGGTCCGGTCCAGGTTCAGATGGTCACCGGAAACCTCCAGACTGTATAATTTCGTAAGTTTGGCGCCAAAAAAGTAAAGCCGCACATTGAACCGGACATCGAAACTCTTCAGGCAGCCTTCCACCTTGACCGCAGGATTCCCGAAGCAAAAGTCCTGCGCCTTTATATGGACCTGTTTTTCGGGAAAACTTAAGGAACGGATATCGAAGACCAGGGTCTTCCAGCGGGGATGGTACGAACTCCCGAAGACTTGCGCCGCCCGGGTAACGGTACGGGTCGTCAGGAACCATTGCGGTTCGGCAATTAACAGCGCTGACAACATAATCAGCAAGGCCGACAGCGCGCCGAGCGTGGCTATGGCCGTGAGCGGCAGCTTATAAATTATCGACCTGCGCATCAGAACTCCGTCCCGAGGCTCAGGAAGAACCGCCACTGGGGCACAAGCAGAACCTCCGCCGCGGGGTTCCGGCGCCAGACAAATCCGCGCGCAAGCGTGGCGCGCACCGACCCCACGGGGGAATTCCATCTGAAGCCGAACCCGGGCGACCAGTAAACGTTGGGATCCAGTTTAAAGCAGCTCCTGCCGGCCATGGCGGCATCAAGGAAGATAAGCGGCTGAAGCCCATGCGGAAGAACGTCGCCCATACGCAGTTCCACGCCGTCATAAATAGTTGTCAGCAGCCCCGCGGCGTCGGCCGGGATCTTATTCAGTCCGCCCCCCCGCAGATTGGAGTCCCCGCCCAGAAAAAAGCGCATATCCAGCGGTATTTCTCCGGCGGCCAACAGCGATTTTCTCACCAGGGTCGTCTGACCGAGGTAGCGCGTCGCCAGCACCAGGGCCGGCGGTTCATAACCTCCGAGGTTCCAGACATGCTCTCCTTTAAGGCTCAACAAATGGGCCGTTATGCCTGAATAGATCCCCGCTACCCGCGACTGCGACCTGAATGCGATCCGGCCGCCGGCGCGGGGATCGCCGGCATAGTATTCGAACAGATGGTCGCGGAACTCAAGCTGGGTCTGGAAAGCGGCGTAGGTATTATCAGGACCCAGCCCGCGGCTTGTATGCGTGTATTCCAGCGCAGGACCGGCCAAAAGTTCCACCCTCCGGCTTTTTGCTTCCCAACTGGTACCCGGTAGCAGGGCCAGCTCCGAATGAAGGGATTCATACTGCGGCTCGTTCTGACGCCCGAAGGTCAGTTTGGGCATCAGGAATAACCTGGAGGCCGGCGCCATAAAATAGCGGTAATCCGCGCTCGCCGATTGCCCGCGGTAGGAAGAATAGAGCGTAACTTCCATGGAATTACCCCTGGCGCCTATGCGCGAGTTCTGCCACCTGGCCCGGCCTATAAGCAGTCCTTCCGTGTCGAAACCTAAGCCGAGCCTGTAGACCTGCGGTTTTCCCGCTACCACCCTCTCGGTTATGATCAGCCCCCCCGTGGAGCAGCCGACTTCAAAATATACGTTCAGGAACAGAGAATCGGACATGGCCCGCTGAGCAGTAAGATCCAGCAGCCTGGAATCGAAACGCTGGCCGCGCCGGAAGGCCTCATAGCGGTAGAAAATATCCGTATCCACCTCCGCCGATTTTTTCGCGGAAATGTGATCGAACCGGTAGACGGCTCCGGGCCGGACGTCGGCGGAGACCTCCCCCGTAGTGCCATTGCCCCGCATTTCAATGACCGGGCAGGCGTACCCCCGGTTCCGGAGGGCGCTTTGCAGGACGGTCTGAGCCGTATCCAGCAGCCGGGGCGTCAGCACCTGTCGCCTGATCTTTCGCAGCTTGCGGGGCTCTATACCCGGCGGCATACCGGTGACGGTAAACGCACTCACCCGGGTCTTCCCGCCGGGGTACACCGTCAGGACGTCATGCCCCGCCTCGAACCCGGGCTCCTGGTAACCCCTCTGCTGAAGGAATGCGCGCAGAAAATTCTCGGCCTGGTTGAAAGGGATATGTCCCCAGCCTTCGGTATCGGGGTCGCCGCAGACCAGCCGGATCTCCATAGCGGTAAGGTCGATCTTCTTCTTTCCGGCAAACTGGATCCGGGGGCAGGGCCTGGAACTATCGACCGCGCGGGCGGGAACAGTGTATGCAGCTATCAACACGACTAACAATGTTATCAACACCACCCGCACATTGGCATTATCCGTAGGGCGCATATAACAGTTATCGCGGGAAGCGCGCAAAAACCAGTTTCGCGCTTTGGGGCGGGAGATCGCGGCCGGGTCTTATTCTACGCAGGCGGAATACCGCCTGCGGGCAGTTCAGGTCCGAGCAGAACGGCTATCCACCGCGTACTTTTATGATTCTCGCAGGCGAACTTCAGCGTCATGGTAAATGGTATACACAGGGCCGCGCCAACCAGACCGAGCATCCTGCCCCAGAAGATCAGCGAGAGAAATACAACCAGGGTGGACAGGGATAACTGCCGCCCCATGAGCTTCGGCTGGACCACATTGCCGATACTGAACGCAATGACCGCGTAGCCGGCCGCCACCAGAGCGGCGCGGCCGACCCCGAACTGGACAAGAGTGATGCTGACCGCGGGGATCGCCGCGATGATAGAGCCCACATGCGGAATGTAGAGAAGCATAAAAGCCAGGAAACCCCAGAGCACGGAAGAATCCACGCCGAGGATGGTAAGCCATATGCCGATCAAAATGCCAGCGGTCAGATTAAGTCCGGTGGCTACTACCATATAGCGCTGAAGATCCTCAACGAACTCCGTGAATTCCGGGAATGCCTGCCGGGGATCCCCCAGGACGGCACGGAGTTTGACGGGAAAACTTGAGGCTTCGAGCAGGATAAACAGCACGGTCAGCAGGATCAGTACGATATTAGAGACCACGGAAGACAGCCCGCCCAGCATATCCACGAACAGCTTCATTACGGCCGCGGGGTTCATATATTCGAGCAGTACCTTGTGGGTGATATGGATACCCTTCTTTGCCAGCAGCCCGCTTAGCGCCAAGGATTGTTCCTGTATGCGTTGTTGATAGGAGGGCAGGGAATCGCTGAAGCCGCTGAGGGACGTCCCGACAAGGCCGCCCACGGTCAAAAGGATGGCGATAAGACCTGCCAGCACGATCAGCACCGCTGCGACCGAAGGAAGGCGTTTTTTCTCAAGCCATTGCACCACCGGGATACCGAGTACGGCCAGGAAAACCGCGACGATAGAGGACGTCAGGGCCGACTGCGCCTGATTGATGCCCCAGATAATGACCACAACCGCGGCCGTTATAAAAAGAAACCGCGTCTCTCCGGGTGAAGAACTCTGTTGGGACATGACCAGCCGCCTCCTGATCTTTCCTCGCCCCGTTTACCGCCGCCTTTGTAAACACCCGGCTTTTCAGGCGAGGAACGGATCACGACACTATTTTTCGCCCCTGAATGACCCTGACCAGCAGCACGATGATCGCGATCACAAGCAAAATATGAATAAACCCGCCAATCGTGTAACTGCTCACCAGCCCCAGCAGCCATAAAACTATAAGCACTACGGAAATCGTCCACAACATAATATTTCTCCTCCCGCCTAAAGATCACTTGACGGTCATAAGATTTTTTACGCTCTTCACTCCGGTTATATCTTTTACGACTCTGGTCACCAGCTCTTTTTCAGCCGCGGTCCGGGCCCGTCCGCCCACCGTGACAACTCCGCGCTTCGTCGCGATAGTGGTGTAAACGCCGCTGGTGGAATGATGCAGCAGCAGGCCCATTCTGACCAGAGCGGCGATCGAGACGTCGTCTATCTTTTCTTTCGTGGTCCGGGGCGCGCTTTCCTTGTCGGCCGACACGGTCATCTCGTTAACCACGTCTTTCACTCCTTCAACATCCTTTGCGTATTCGGTTATCAGATCCTTTTGCGCCTGGTTCATAGCGGCGCCCCTCAGGGTCACAATCCCGTCTTTGACATCGACTTCGGTGGCGGCGGCGCGTACGCTCCGATGCAGCAGGAGCGTGGTTTTCACTTTATCATGGAACCACGCGTCCGAGTTCGCGGTGGGGGAGGAACCTTTAATCTCCAGCCTGTTATCCACGCTCCTTACCCCGGCGATATCTTTTACGGTAACCTCGGCCAACGATCTGTGAAAGTCGTCAGCGATGATCCCTGTCAGGGTTACGGCGCCGTCCCTGGACTCGATCCTGATGTCATCGCCTTCAAGGTAAACCTTGAACACATAAGACTGCCTGGCGGACAATATGATGCGGTTGTCCAGTTTAGAAGCGGAGACAGGCATACTGAGCGCAAAAAAAACCGCCGCCACCGACATGATAAATATGCAATAACCGCCTTTCATTTTACGTTTCATTTCACGATCTCCTTTCGCTCAGCAGCACCCCCGCGGCAGGCTTGATATAAAGTATAGCCCTTCCCTTATTTTTTAAATATTAGGAATTGTGCCCTCCAAGCTCCGTAGTATTACTGAAAAGGAGCTGCCGGATCATTTAAGCGAAGTCAACCCGTGCTGTATGGCGTACTTGGTAAGACCGGCGACAGTAAGGATATTCAGCTTATGGGACAAATGTTCACGGTGGGTTTCCGCCGTTCTTGCGCTGATGCCGAGCCTGGCGGCTACGCTTTTGTTGGAAAAACCTTCGGCGAGCAGGGTAAGCACTTCCAGCTCCCGGCCCGTCAGCGCGGCCTGCTCCGGCTGATTTACAGAAAGCTTCGGCGGCGGTTCCAGGATAGCGTCGGTAAGGCCGGAAGGAAAATGCAGACCGCCCTGGAACACCTGTTTAATGGCAGCCAGCAGTTCCGCCGTCGGCTGGTCTTTCATAACGTAGCCCCGCACGCCGCAGCGCGCCATCCTCACCACGTATTCCTCTCCGGAATGAATGCTGAAAGCGATCAGCCTGGCTTTGGGAACAAGCCGGCGCAGGCGGCGGGCCAGTTCGCCGCCATCCAGCGAAGGCAGGTTCACATCCAGCACGACAACATCGGGGGACATCTTCCTGATCTTGCGAAGGGCCTCCGGGGCGTCGGAAGCTTCTCCCGCCACTGTTATCCCGTGGCTGGTCAGATAGGAACGCACGCCTTCGCGCAATATCGGATGGTCGTCAACCAGGAAAACCTTTATCTTTTTAAATCTATCTTCCGCCACATTATTTTCCCCGTATCTCTAAAAAGAATAATTCACCGCAGCCGTGAGCATGAAACCTTTATCCGTGAAATTCCGGCCCAGCGGATGTCCCGCGTCCCGGGAGTGAATATCCTCGTTCCATAGATAGCGATAAGAACCGTCGAAGGACCAGGCGCTGTCCAGGTAGAACTCTACCCCCCCTCCCGCATGCGGGCCGAAACGGAACTCGTAACTGTCCGTCGGCGCGTAGACGTGGGTGTAATACCAGCCGCCTCCCGCCAAAATGTAAGGGGCGACCTTGTAACCGTGAGGCATGAGATAGATAAGAACCGAGAGCTGGAGCGGAACCACGTCTACCTTCGTCCCGCCGAAAACGTCCTGGCGCAGATCCGCCGAACCTTCCAAAGCCCATCTCCGGGTAAGATGATACCGCACCTGCGCCCCCTCCGCCAGATCCCCATGATCGGCGTCTTTGGGACGGTAATAGGCGGCGCGGGCGCCCACCGACAATCCGGGCCTGGGCCCATGGCTCTCTTCGGCATCGAATTGCGCGCGCGCGGAGCGGACCGCTGAAAAACCGGCCGCCAGGAGCATAAAGAAAACAAGACGCCTGTACGCGTTCATAAATATTTCCCCCTGCCGCTTTACGGGCTTATACAAAGCATACCGTATGCCGCAGGCCCTGCCAATGCGGAATTATACGCGGAACGTGGACGGGGATATTACGGAGAGGCTTTATTAGGTTTTGCCGGGCCCAGCGGCGTCAGTCCGTGCTGGATGGCGTACTTGGTAAGACCGGCGATGTTGGTAATATTCAGCTTACGCAGCACGTGTTCGCGGTGCGTCTCCGCGGTACGCACGCTGATCCCCAGTTTGCGCGCGACCTCTTTGTTGGCCAGACCTTCGGAGAGGAGAACCAGCACTTCCTTCTCCCGCGCGGTCAGCAGGGCTTTATCCCCGCCTTCTCCGGCGGGCTTGGTCCCAGGGGACAGGATGGCGTCGGTCATATCGGGAGGAAAATGGAGGCCTCCCCGGTGAACGTGATGTATGGCCTCCATAAGCCTGGCTATCGGAGCATCTTTCGTCACGTAGCCGTGGACGCCGCAGCGGGCCATACGGACCACGTGTTCCTGACTGGCATATATGCTGAAAGCGATGATCTTGGCCGCGGGGATCGTCTGTCGCACCCTGCGAGCCAGTTCGCCGCCGTCCAAAGAGGGCAGATTAATATCCAGCAGGATGATATCGGCCCCGACATTCCTGAGTTTACGCAAAGCTTCCTTATCGTCGCCGGCCTCGCCCACCACCAGGAAGGCGCCATTGCCGTTCAGACAGGAACGGACTCCTTCGCGCACGGCGGGATGATCATCCACAATGAATATTTTTATCCTGGCCTGACTATTTTTTTTCATAGGTTTTTATCCTTAAGACCGGTCAGCGGAATACGGACGCGGATAACGGTACCGGCTCCGGGCTTCGACTGCAACTCAAACGACCCCCCCAGCAATTCCGCCCGTTCCCGCATATTCCCGAGGCCGATCCCTTTGCCGCCCGAAGACCGCTTTTCGCCCGGCCTGAACCCGATGCCGTTATCGCTTACGTTCAGGAGAAATTCCCCGCCCCTGCGGGAGAGATCCACCGTCACGCTGTCCGCCTTAGAGTGTTTCCCGGCATTATTAAGCGCCTCCTGAACAATGCGGAAAAGCGCCGACCCGAACTCCGGCGCCACGCCCGCCGGGATCCGCCTGATCTGAAGCGTCACCGATACTCCCGAACGGCCTTTAAACTCGCGGCAAAGCGCGTGCAGGGCGGGCTCAAGGCCCAGATCCACCAGTTCGGAAGGCATCAGATTCTGCGAAACGCGGCGGACCTCCGCAATAGCCCGGCTCAGGAACCCGCCGACGTTAACGATCCGTGCCGCGGTCTTTTCGCTCAGGGCGGCCTCTCCGGGCAGGGCCTCCAGCCTGAATTTAACTCCGGAAAGTATCTGGCCGACGCCGTCGTGAAGCTCGCGGGCGATGCGTTTGCGCTCGGTTTCCTGCGCGGAAATAGCGCGCAAATGCAGACTGCGGCGCTCCCGCTCGCTCCGCTTTTGTTCCGTGATATCCCGTTCGGTGGCGGCGATCTCCACCGGCTGATGTTTCTCATTGCGCAGCACCGTGACCGTAAGCAGTACGTCAAGAATCCGTCCGTCCCTGGTGCGGCGCCGGGCTTCTATCTGCTCCGATTGCCTGCCCGACGCCGAGATCCGAACCAGTTCCCGCATCCGGACGCGATCCTTTTCAGGCATCAGCCGCGCAAGGCGCTTCTCCAGGGCTTCCGCATCGGTGTAGCCGTACATTTTCTGCGCGCCGCTGTTCCAGGCTACGATCCGGCCCTTGAGATCGCGTATAATGATCGCGTCGTTGGAATCGCGCACCAAAGTAGCAAGCCGCAGAAGGGTTTTCTCCCAGCGTTTCCGGTCGTGAATATCCACGAGAGCCATAACGGCGCCTTCGATCCTGCTTTTTTCGGTCTTATTCCTGTCAGTACGGTAAGGCCGAAGAAAAAGGTAATACCAGCGGCCGCGCGTACTCTGGACTTCCAGCTTCTGAGCGTTGCCTGTCCTGCTCACTTTCAGAAGCAGCTGCCTCAGGTTGGGAAGGAGCAGCGGGAGCCTGATGTCCCCTATATACCGCCCGATCTTGTCGGGTGACATACCCAGGACTTTCTCCGCCGGCGGCGTGAACCGGCGAATGACCAGATCGGGCCCCAGCAGCAGGATCGGGATGTCGATACTGGCCAAGAGGTTGGAGAGATCATTATTGGCGAGGTTTAATATCCGGTTGGCATCCCCGAGTTCCTCGGTAGACGTTATCAGTTCCTCATTGGTGGATTGAAGCTCTTCCTTCGCGGTCTCGAACTCCTCGTTCACGCTCTGCAGTTCTTCATTGCCGGAAAGGAGCTCCTCGTTGGCTACCTGAAGCCTCATATTGGCGGACTCCTGCTCCGCAATAACAGCTTTGAGCTGATCTCCCGAAACAGCCAGATCCTCCTTAAGCTCTATGACGCGGCGGCTCTCGGCGCCCCGCTTCGCCCTGCCGGCTTTCCACATGCCGGTCTTCGCGGCAGCCTGCTCTTCGAACAGTATGAGAAAATAATCCTGATGAATATCCGAAGCCTTGACCGGCAGAACCTCTATCCGGATGCGCCCGGACGCGCCCGGATAAGGCGCCGCTATCTCCTTGCGCACGGCGCAGGCGGATTTTTTAGCCATGTATACCGCGGTCCGCAACTCCAGCAGGAACTCTCCGGCGGCCATGCGGCGCAGATTCATGCTCGGCCTGCCGGGCGCGGGACGAAGATAAGCCGAAGTATTCCCCAGGAAGCGGATGATCTCCAGGTCGCCGTTGACCAGGACTCCGTTGGGGACATAGCGCGCGGGCAGAACGCTGTCCAGCTCTCCCTGCAGAACTGACGCGTCCCGGGCCGTTTTGTCCTGTCCTTCTCCATTCTGCCCCAAATCCTTGAAAACGGCCGCGGGCGCAAGGAAACGGCCGAATTTCATAAAATCCAGCGGCGCATTGGAAACCGAGTTCTTCTCAAAAAAAATTTTTTTATTTACGTTCACAAGCGAAAACCCATCCGAAAAATCCCCCAGGGTTTCAGAATGACCCAGCATCAGGACTCCCCGCGGCTTAAGGGCGTACTGGAAGATCTGCAGGGCTTTTTCCTGCAGCGCCGGTCCAAGGTATATGAGCAGATTGCGGCAACTGACCAGATCCAGGTTGATGAAAGGCGGATCCTTCAGCAGATTTTTAGCTGTGAATACGCACCGCTCGCGGATGGCCGGCGAAATGCGGTAGCCATCATTCGTTTCCACGAAAAAACGCCGCAGCCGCTCTGGGGAAACGTCCGTTCTGATCTTTTTGGCGTAGAGCCCCGCGCGGGCTTTTTCTATAACGGCGGGGTTCACATCCGTTGCGAAGATCTGGAAGGGTTGCTGCGCGATCCGCGGGCCCAGGAACTCCGCCAGGTTTATGGCATGGGAATAGGCTTCTTCTCCCGTGGAGCAGCCGGGGACCCAGATGCGGATCGGCGCGCCGAAAGACGTGTTTTTAAGGATGCGCGGGTAGATCGCGCTCTTTAAAGCTTTGAAAGCGTCAGGTTCCCGGAAGAATGACGTCACGGAGATCAGAATATCGCTGTAAAGCCGCTCGATCTCTCCGGGATCCGCTTTAAGCGTTTTAAAGTATATCTCAGGCTCTTGGATCAGCTTAAGCGTCATGCGCCTTAGTATGCGCCGGCGCAAGGTGCTCTGTTTATAATACTCGAACTCCACGCCCTTGGCGGTGCGCATGAGTTCCAGAATCCTGTTTAAAACTTGTTCGTCCTTCGGCTTGTTCCGCGGCCTTTTCCCGTTTTGGAGCCGTCCGCCGCCGGAGGCGGAGATGAGTTTTTTTCCGATCTCCGCGGGGGAAAGCACGAAGTCCGCGCAGCCGGCGACGGCGGCCGAATTAGGCATACTGGGGTGAGCCGCGGTGCTCACGTCCTGCGCGAAAGTTGTTCCGCCGCTTTCCTTGATAGCTTTCAGGCCCGCTGTTCCATCCTCTCCCTCTCCCGACAAAAGAACCCCGACGGCCTTTTCCCCCTGGTCGGCGGCCAGCGAGCGGAAGAAGCTGTCTATAGGATTGCGCCAGTCGGACTTATGTCCGGATGAAGAAAGATGGAGGATCCCATCCTTTATCAGCATCGAGCGGTTGGGCGGAAGGATGTATATCCGGTCGGGCATGACCCTGTCGCCGCTTTTGACTTCGTTGACCGGAAGTTTGGTGATGCGCGCCAGGATCTCGGACAACTGGCTCTTGTATTGGGGCGCCAGATGGGGCACGAGCACGAACGCCATGCCCGGCGCGGGAGGCAGGGCGCCCAAAAGATCGGAGAACGCCTTGAGCCCGCCGGCGGAAGCGCCGATGGCGGCTATGAGGAAATTACCGGATTTATTAATTCTTTTCACATGCCCCCTGGATAACTATACAATGTGTGACGCGCTCCGGGCAAGGAGAGAATTATTTATAAAATCCTGTCGTTAAAACACCCTTATCATGACCGCTGATATTCCCGATTTTAGCCGGCACATGACAATTATACCCAATGGGGCCGCTGCTTTCTAATGCGGATCTTTACGTACTCTTATACGTAGTATTACTGATATAGCCGCGCCGAAATACCGGGGATGAACTTACGTTTAACGGGTTGATCCCCTATAATGGGCTCAATAGTCTACGGTCATAAGATTTTTTACGCTTTTTACTCCGTTGACGTCTTCGACCAGTTTGCTCACAAGGGCCTTTTCCGCGTCATTCCCGGCCCTGCCTCCCAATGTCACCACGCCTTTATCGGCGCTGACGGAAGTTGTCAGGGCGCTGGTCGAACGGTGAAAAAGCAGCGCCATCCTGATCTGGGCGGTAATGGAAGCGTCATCGATCTTCTCTTTGGCCGTCTGCGGCGCATTTTTAAAATCCATGGACACTGTCATTTCATTTTTCACATCTTTAACGCCTTCGACATCCCGGGCATATTCGGTCGTAAGCTCTTTTTGCGCCTGACTTTCGGCCTGGCCGCCCAGGGTTACCACACCCTCTTCAACTTTAACTTCAGTTTTCATGGCGCTAACGCTTTTATGGAACATAAGAGTGATCTTCACCCTGTCGCGGAGCCACGCATCCGAGTTCGCGGAGGGAAGCGAGTTTTTAACCACCAGCATATTCTTTACGCTCTTGACTCCGGGAAGTCCGACTACGGTTTCCTGGGCTAACGATTGGTGGAAGTTTTTGGCGACTATCCCGGTAAGCGTGACTGCGCCGTCTTTTGACTCCACCCTGACATCATCGCCCTTAAGGTAGGTCATGAACACATATGACTTCCTGGCGGACGATTCTATGCGGCTGTCCAGCTCCGACGCGTATAAAGAAACGCTGACCGCCAGCAGCGACGCCGCTATCGCGATCCGTGGTATCGTTTTCATAATTATTTCTCCTTTCCGGTTTCTGTTTTAATTGGCGGACGCCTGCTCCACCGTCATCCTGTTCTTTACGCTCTTTACCCCGGTTATGTCGCTGATAAGTTTGGTCACCAGCTCCTTTTCGGCCGTATTCCGGGCCTTGCCGCCCACTGTAACCACCCCCCTCTTAGTGGTTACAGTGGTATTCAAAACGCTGGTCGAACGATGGAGCAGCAACGCCATCTTGACCTGGGCGGTAATTGAGGCGTCGTCTATCTTTTCACCGGCGGTTTGGGGCGCCGCTTCAAAGGTCGAAGCCACGGTCATCTCATTTTTTACTTCTTTGACCCCGTCTACATTCCTGGCGCACTCGGTAGTCAGATCCTTCTGCTCCTGGCTTATAGCCTGGCCGCGCAGGGTCACCGTGCCGTCTTTGACTTCGACATCCGCCTTTCCTACGCTCAAACTTCTATGAAATAAAAGCGAGATTTTCAATTTGTCGCTGAGCCATGCGTCAGAGTCCGCGGTGGGCGGGCCGGTGACCTCCAACCTGTTATCCACGCTCTTAACACCCGGCAGGTTCATTACGGTATCATTAGCCAATGACTTATGAGAGTTCGCGGAGACGCTCCCTGTCAGGGTCACTGCGCCGTCCTTTGACTCCACCCTGACATCATCGCCCTTAAGGTAGGTCATGAACACATATGACTGCTTAGCGGCCAATTCTATGCGGCTGTCTATTCTGGACGCGCTCGCGGGCGCGCTGAGCGCGAGCAGAGCCGCCGAGGCCGCAAACATCAACCAGGGATATATTGATTTCATGACACGTTCTCCTTTTATCGTTCCGCCGGAATCAGTCCGCTCACACCACCTCACGCCTTTCGGACCGGCGGGCGCTTCTGAGATATAACACTTGGGCACGGCCCCTCTGCCTTAACCCGCAGGTATTGGATCTCAACACTCCCGCTGGTGTAGGTCATACTCACACAACCTGCCTGCTTATATGTTTCCACGCAGCCTTAAGCTCCTCCGTTAAATGGCCCAGTTCCTCCGCGCCGACTTTCTCCAGAGCCGCGTATCGCTTCGAAACCTCGTCTACTATCCTATAGTACTCTTCCTTATTAAGTTCTTTCAGCTCTTCCACTTTCTCCAGGATCTCACCTTTCATCTTAAGCGTCCAGCCGGCGATTTTAACCCGGTTCTGAGCGCCATTTTTCCCGTACAGAAAATACGCCCCCAGCGCGGCGACGGCCGCCAGACCGATACCCGCCTCTATCATGTTTCCTGTCTTTGTCATACTCCCTCCCTGCGACATACCGTTTATAGCGGCATCTTTACCCCTTCCGGAACGCCCGCCCCCAAAAGCCGGGAGTTCGGAAGAAAGCGCGACGCGCCAGCATCACCGGGCGCGAACCGGCGCAAATCCGGTACGCACGACCCGGGCCCGCATTTATATTACACGATACTTTTTGGAAGCCTGTGACCGCTATGCGGAGTTATACGCGCAGCCATAAGTAAAATTCCCATGCGCGTTAAGGCCCCCGCCGCCCGGCGGATCCGGTGACAAGCGGTTTTTGGCGGGACTATTTTCGCACACAATGGACGCCCCTGGCGGACACCAGGCTATTTCTACCGCAATAATTTAAACATTTGGCGCCCCCCTCTTTGGTAGAATATGCGGAGCCATCGCGCGGTTAGCTCAGCGGTAGAGCGCCTCTCTTACACAGAGGATGTCACAGGTTCAAATCCTGTACCGCGCACCAGATTTAACGAATATTATATGGGGGAACCGATCAAATGACCGACGACAAACGCGACGACCTGCCTTTGGAAGAGATACGCGCCGAGGAAGGCGTGGAACTCATAACCGAGCCCAAAGAAACACCGCACGTGGCCGGCCTGACCCCCGAAGCCATAGAGCTCAAATGGTACCGCGAAGTCTACCAGGGCGACAACATGAAACAGCTCACCCTGCGCGCCGTCATAATGGGCGCTCTGCTGGGCGGCTTCATGTCCCTCTCCAACCTTTACGTCGGCCTCAAGACCGGCTGGGGCCTGGGCGTAGCCATCACAGCCTGTATCCTTTCCTACACCATCTGGAAAACGCTGATGGCGGCCCTGCCTTTCCTCTTCAAGACCGACATGAGCATCCTTGAGAACAACTGTATGCAGTCCACCGCCTCCTCCGCCGGTTACTCCACCGGAGGCACCATGGTCTCCGCTATCTCGGCCTACCTCATCATCACCGGCACCCATATGCCATGGACGGTACTGACGCTCTGGACCATTTTTCTGGCCGCCCTGGGCGTGTTCATCGCCATCCCCATGAAACGCCAGATGATAAACATAGAGCAGCTCAAATTCCCAAGCGGCATCGCCGCCGCGGAAACGCTAAAAAGCCTGCATGCCAAAGGCACGGAAGCCGCGGATAAGGCCAAATCTCTCGGTATAGCCGGCGCTTTCGGAGCCGCCATCGCCTGGATGCGCGATGCCGGCATCCAGGCTTCCTGGTTCGGCAAACCCGCCTGGATGCCGGAAAAGATAGCCCTGCCCGGCTCTCTCGCTTTCCCCGGCACCCTTAAAGGCTTTCCTCTTTCACAATGGACTTTCTCGTTCGAAGTCGGCGCCATGATGATAGCGGCCGGCGCCATCATAGGCTGGAAAGTGTCCTGGTCGCTGCTTTTGGGCGGAATAATAAACTACGGCGTACTGGCCCCCTGGGCCGTCCAGGCCGGCGCCATAGACACCGCCAAACTCGGCTACAGGGCCGTGGTGCAGTGGAGCACCTGGGCGGGCGCGGCCATCATGGTCACATCGGGACTGTTCATGTTCGCTCTGCAATGGAAAACAGTCCTCAGGGCTTTCGGCGGACTCTCCAATATTTTTCACAAGCGCGCCGACACCAAGGCCGACCCGCTGGCCCACATCGAGGTACCCGGGTCATGGTTCGTGACCGGCGCCGCCGTCTCCGGCCTGGGCTGCATCATGGTGCTGCACTACGCTTTCCAGACCTCGTGGTGGATGGGCCTGGTGGCCGTCGTGCTGACCTTCTTCCTAGCGATAGTCGCGGCGCGCGCCACCGGAGAATCCGACATAACGCCGATAGGCGCCATGGGCAAGATAACCCAGCTCACTTTCGGCATACTGGCCCCGTCCAACATGACCACCAATCTCATGACGGCCTCGGTCACCGCCGGAGCGGCCGGCGCCACCGCCGACCTCCTCACCGACCTCAAAAGCGGCTACCTGTTGGGCGCCAACCCGCGCCAGCAGTTCCTGGCACAGTTCTTCGGCATCTTCGCCGGCACGCTGATCGTGGTGCCGGCCTTTTACATTCTGGTACCCACGGCGGCCTCGCTCGGCACCGACCAGTGGCCGGCCCCATCGGCCCAGGTCTGGGCGGCAGTGGCGCGGCTGCTGTCCAACGGCATCCATTCCCTGCATCCCACCGCCAAGCTGGGACTTCTGGTCGGCGGCCTCGTGGGGATAGCGATCCCCATGCTCGAACTGGCCCTGCCCAAATACCGGAAATATATTCCTTCGGCCATGGGCCTGGGCTTGGCCATGGTAATACCGTTCTGGAATTCGCTGTCCATGTTCATCGGCGGAGCCATAGCCCTGATCATAGAGAAAAACTGGAAAACCATAGCGGAGAAATATATCATCCCGGCCAGTTCCGGTATAATCGCGGGCGAGTCCATCATCGGCATCGTCATCGCGCTTTTGATGTCCACCGGCGTACTTAAATAAACCCGGAAGAAAACCGGAAGAAACCGGAAATCGGGCGGTGTTGCAAGCAAATAGAAATGTCCGGTAGTAGCGGCATTTAGAAATGTCCGCTTTGTTGCCGTGATCCTGCGTATTGCTCCTGTGGCTTT
>Ga0154438_122_pt1 | contig 12176 bp, 10 predicted proteins | sample RifGroC2_FD_115942 | JGI IMG/M metagenome (GOLD analysis project Ga0154438, IMG submission 115942) | Elusimicrobia bacterium GWC2_56_31
CCTCCTTTTAAAAGGAAAAGGAGGTTTTAGCATTTAACCGGACATTTCTATTTGCCGCAAACAGGACATTTTAAAAAAATTTCTACAAAAAAAATTTCTCTTTTGACCGCGCGCCGCCTAAAGAACTATAATTGATTATATTCTAAATCCCCGGAATATTCAAAAGGAGAATCAGCATGGCCTTTAACTTCATACCTAAAGAACTCAAGTTTTTCGATTTTCTCAATCTCCAGGCGGACAATATCGTAAAAGCGGCGGACTGCTTCAAGTCCGCGGTGAAAAAAGGCGAGTTTGACGAGGAAGTGGTAAAAAAGATCAAGGACTACGAGCATGAAGGCGACACGCTCTCCCACGAGATAGTGGATATGCTTAACCGCACTTTTATAACGCCCATAGACCGCGAAGACATCTACGCCCTGGCCAATACCCTGGACGATATTGTGGATATGATAAATTCCATGTCCAACCGCATAAAACTTTATAAACTTAACGCCAACGACGAATACATGGTGCAGTTCGCGGACACCATAGACCAGTCGGCGCACGCGCTTTGCGACGCGGTAAAGCATATGCACGACACTAAGCGCTGCCGCCGGGTTCTGGATTACTGCATAGAGGTGAACCGCCTGGAGAACATAGGCGACCAGATCCGGGAAAAAGCGATAAGCCATCTTTTCGAAGCCGAAAAAGACCCGATCATGGTCATTAAATGGAAAGAAATTTACGAGGTGGCCGAGAGCACCCTGGACACCTGCGAGCACGTGGCGAAAGTCATCGAGTCCATACTGGTGAAAAATGGATAGCACTTTACTGGCGGTAACAGGCCTGATAATTCTGGCTCTGGTCTTCGACTATCTTAACGGCTTCCATGACGCCGCTAATTCCATCGCGACCATAGTTTCCACGCGGGTGCTTTCGCCGCGCCAGGCTGTCCTCTGGGCGGCGTTCTTCAACGTAGTGGCTTTCTTCATCTTCAATCACGAAGTGGCCAAGACCATGGGGAAAGGAATAGTCGAAATCAGCGTGATAGACAGCCATGTCATCTTCGGCACCCTGATGGGCGCCTGCGCCTGGAATATACTTACCTGGTATTACGGCCTGCCCTCAAGCTCGTCACACGCTCTCATGGGGGGACTGGCCGGCGCGGCGGTGGTAAAAGCCGGAACCGGAGTCCTTGTAATGAGCGGTATATTGAAAGTGCTGCTTTTTATCGTACTTTCCCCTCTGCTGGGCATGGCGCTGGGACTGCTGTTCGGGGTGGCGGTTTACCGTCTGGCCAGCAAGAGCACGCCAAGCAAGGTGGATCATCTGTTCCGCAGCGGACAGTTATTGTCGGCGGCGGCTTACAGCCTGGGCCACGGCGGGAATGACGCGCAAAAGACCATGGGTGTGATAACGGGCTTGTTATACAGCGCCGGTTACCTGGGCGGAAAATTCGAAGTTCCAGGCTGGGTGGCGATCGCCTGCTACGCGGCCATGGGCCTTGGCACCATGTCGGGCGGCTGGCGCATCGTAAAGACCATGGGACATAAGATCTCCAAATTGAAACCGGTGGACGGGTTCTGCGCGGAGTCAGGCGCGGCCGCCACGCTCTACCTGGCTTCTTCGATGGGAGTGCCGGTAAGCACCACACACACGATAACCGGAGCGATCATGGGTGTGGGGACTATGAAGCGCTTCAGCGCGGTGAAATGGGGAGTGGCGGGACAGATCGTCTGGGCCTGGCTGCTGACCATCCCGGGGTCGGCGCTCATCTCCGCCGTCTTCTACGAAGCATCCATCCTGTTATTCCGTAAATAAGGAGCCGTATTTTCAGCGTCCCGCGGCGTGTCTGCCGGCCAGGAGGCCGGAGGTCCAGGCAAAATGGAGATTATAACCGCCGGAATCGGCGTCGGTGTCAAGCAGTTCGCCGGTGATAAACAAGCCTTTCACTTTCAGCGAACCGAAAGTGCCGGGCGAGACTTCGGAAACCGGCACCCCCCCGGCAGCCGTCATGGCGGCCTCAAAATCCAGCGGCCCCGCCAGTTGCAGTTCAAAACCTTTTAAAAGGCCGACGAACTCTGAAAACACGCGCTCGGGAACGGCGCTTACCAGTTTATCGGGGCCGGCTTTTGCCAGGTCGGAGAGAAGAAGCAACAAGCGTTCGTCCGCCAGGCCGCGCATGAAATCCCTCCAAAACCTGTTTTCCATGTTTTGACGGCGCTCGCGCATGAACGCGGCGAATGTTTTCCCGTCGTACTCCGGGAACAGATCGATACGGCATTTTACCGGGCCGGACTTGAGCGCGAACACCGCTTTCCGGCTCAGATCCAGGATCACGGGGCCCGAAAGGCCGTACTTCGTGAACAGGATCTCCCCGCAGGCGCGGGCCAGAACTCCGCCGTCCGACAGAAGCTCCACGGCGGCCTGGGTTCGTACTCCCTCAACCTGTTTTATGAATTTTTCTTTCACCTTGAGGGGAACAAGAACCGGCAGCGGCGCGTTCACCGTGTGTCCCAGGGCGCGAGCCAGTTCATAGCCGAGAGCGGAGCCGCCTATCTGCGGATAAGCGGGGCCGCCCGCGGCAAGGATGACGGCGTCGCAGTTGAGCGCCGTCACAGATCCGGGCGCGGCTTTTTTCCCCCAGCTCGGCGGCACGGCCCGGATGGACACTTCAAATCCGGACGGAATTTTTTTCACACCCACCGCTTCGGTCAGGAGCTTGATCTCCACGGCCTTGCCTGTAATAAAATTCACCAGGACACCTGCCACATCGGCGGCTTTCAGGGAACGGGGAAAAATTCTGCCGTCGGGATCCTGCACGGTCAAAAGGCCGAGGCTTGCGAAAAAATCCCGGATCTCGGCCGGCGGGAGTATCTTTAAGACTTTCTCTATAAAACCGGCGGTTCCGCCGTGATAACGCTCCGGAGAGAGCCGCGCGTTGGTAAGATTGCATTTTCCGGCGCCGGTGGAAAGGATCTTCCGTCCGGGGACATGGTTCTTTTCCAGCACCGTAACGCGCGCCCCCGCCTCGGCCGCCGCGCAGGCGGCCGCCAGCCCCGAAGCCCCCGCGCCAATGATGACAATATGCTTTATATCTTTCATAAAACGGACGAGGGATGAAGCAAAAAATTATTGTTTCATCCCTCAGCCCTCATCCTTCCGAATTCATCCCAAGGAATTCGGCTTACGCCCTGTCCGCGGAACCCAGCACGTTTTTATTCTTGTCCATATACATCTTTATCAGCTCTTCCCTGGCGGGGCCCAGGTATTTGCGGGGATCGAACTCGCCCGGTTTCTCGGCGAACACTTTCCTGATAACGGCGGTCATCACCAGCCGGCCGTCGGAATCTATATTGATCTTGCACACCGCGGACTTGGCCGCTTTGCGGAGCTGCTCGGCCGAAACGCCCACGGCCCCCTCCATCTTGCCGCCGTACTTGTTTATCATGTCGATATAGCTGTTCAGCACCGAGGAAGCGCCGTGCAGAACTATCGGGAAGCCGGGGATGCGCTTTTCAACTTCTTCCAGGATGTCGAAACGGAGCGGCGGCGCGGATTCGCCGGGCTTCACCTTGAACTTGAACGCGCCGTGGCTGGTGCCGATGGAAATGGCGAGAGAGTCCACCCCGGTGCGCTTCACGAAATCCTCCACCTGCGCGGGTTCGGTGTAATGCGTATGCTCCGAAGACACTTCGTCCTCTATGCCGGCAAGAACCCCAAGCTCGCCCTCAACCGTAACGTCGAACTGGTGCGCGTATTCCACCACCTGCCTGGTGAGTCTGATATTCTCCTCGTAAGGCAGGTGTGAGCCGTCTATCATGACGGAAGAGAAACCGTTCTCTATGCAGGACTTGCACAGTTCGAAAGAATCACCGTGATCCAGGTGCAGGGCCGTCGGCACCGCGCCTCCGGGCATTTCCTTGATCATCTCCATGGCGCCGCGAGCCATCCATCTGAGCAGGGTGGGATTGGCGTATTCGCGCGCGCCTTTAGAGATCTGAAGTATCACCGGGGAGCGGCTTTTAACGCAGGCGGTAAGAATGGCCTGGAGCTGCTCCATATTATTGAAATTATACGCCGGCACGGCATAGCCTTCCTTATTGGCCTTCGCGAACATCTCCCTGGTGTTCACGAATCCAAGCTCTTTATAGGACACGGTTCTGGTCGCGGTCGTCATGAAATATGCCTCCATTCTGGTCTTGAACTTGAAAACAATTATAATATTTTGCCCCCGTAAAAGCCAATCCGCGCGCCAGGCGCGAGCCTTTCACCCGCATAATTTGCTAGAATCATATGGTAGCGGCCGGGGAAATTGTCAATGACGGAAACAAAAATATTCTTTAACGGCGTAAAGCCGTCCAAATTCGCCCTGAACCAGCGCCGCGCCAATTATTACGACGTTTCCGACATCATCATGAACGCGCAGTACAAGGTTCAGGACGACGAGATCAAGGCCCTTGAGGACATAGATCTCATATACCGCACGCTGGTCGCGATCCTTTACAACTTCGCCCCCCTCTCCGGGCATCCGGGCGGCAGCATCTCTTCCGGACGGATAGCCCAGAGCCTGCTGTTCAATTCCATGGACTATGATTTTTTCGACCCCCGGCGCGAAAACAACGATATGATCGTTTACGCGGCAGGCCATAAAGCCATGGGGCTGTACGCCCTCTGGGCGCTCCGCAACGAACTTGTCCGCGCCGCCGGCCCCGCGAAGATGCCGGAAGAAAAATTCCAGCTTCGTTTCGAGGATCTACTGGGCTTCCGGCGCAACCCGGCCTCCGACACTCCGCTTTTCAAAAAGTTCAATTCCAAAGCGCTGGACGGCCATCCGACCCCCCGCACCCCTTTCGTCAAGACAGCCACCGGCGCGTCCGGAGTCGGAGTCGGCGCGGGCGCGGGTCTGGCCCTGGGCGCGATGGACGTCTACGGCGGCGCCGCCCCCATGGTCCATATGATCGAGGGCGAGGGCGGCATGACGGCCGGACGCGCGGCGGAAACGATGGCCGCGGCCGCCACGGCGCAGCTTTCCAATCTCGTAATGCATGTGGACTGGAACCAGGCCTCCATAGACTCCAATCACGTCTGCCCCGAGAACTCCCGGCCGGGAGATTACGTGCAATGGTCTCCGGACGAGCTGGCCTACATGAACGATTGGAACGTGATCTACGTCTCCAACGGGCACGATTTTTTCCAGATCCTCACCGCCCAGAAATTCGCCGCCAATCAAAGCGACACCAGGCAGCCTACGGCCATAATCTATCGCACGGTCAAAGGCTGGAAATACGGCATAGAGGGCCGGGCCGCCCACGGAGCCGGTCATAAGTTCTCCTCGGACGGCTATTACGGGACGCTTAATGAATTTGAGGAAAAATTCGAAGTCAGGCTGCCCCGCTATTGCGCCGCGAAACCCACGGCGGAGGCGGTGGAAGAGTGCTTCCACGACACTCTGATGGCCATAAGAAAAGTCATCGGATCCGCGCATGCGCTGTCCAGGTTCGCCCTGGACCGGATCGAAGCCTCAAAAGAGCGGCTTGAAGCCCGGGGCAGAACGCCCAGGGCCGGCGCCCCCTCCACTGAAAAAGCCTATAACGTCAAAGTCTCGGAACCGCCGGACACTCTAAAATTCCAGCCCGGAACCGAGATAACCCTGCGGGAAACGCTCTCGCTGGCGCTTAATCACATAAACCATCTGACGGGCGGGGCGGTTATGGTCTCGGCGGCGGATCTTTACGTTTCGACCAGCGTCAACCTGGCGGGCAGGGGGTTTGGAAAAGGATTTTATAACTCCGTCGCAAATCCCGCCTCCAGACTCATCCCGGCCGGCGGCATCTGTGAAGACGCCATGGGCGCCATAGCTTCGGGGCTGTCCAGCTTCGGCCGGCATATCGGCGCGGCGTCCTCCTACTCCGCTTTCATCGCTCCGCTGGAACATGTGGCCGCGCGCCTGCACGTGATCGGCCAGGAGAACCGCAAGGCTGTGGACGGCAGGCCTTACGACGCTTTTATCATGGTCAACGCCCACGCCGGCGTTAAGACCGGAGAGGACGGCCCCACGCACGCGGATATCCAGTCGCTGCAGCTCCTGGAAGGGAACTTTCCAAAAGGCTCCCTGATCACGCTCACGCCCTGGGAACCGGCTGAGATCTGGCCGCTCCTGGCCGAAGCCCTGAACCGGCGCCCCGCGGTCATCGCTCCGTTCGTCACCCGCCCGCCTGAAAAAGTCTTTGACCGCGCCGCCATGGGCCTCCCCCCCGCCGAAGAGGCCGCCAAAGGCGCCTACTATTTTCTGCGATCCAACCCCCAAAAAAAACATCACGGCACCATAGTGCTCCAGGGCAGCGGGGTGGCGGCCGTCTTCGCCCACGAAGTGCTTCCCAAAATAAAGGAGGCGGGGCTGAACCTGAACGTTCTCTACGCGGCCTCCAGAGATCTCTTTGAACTTCTGGACGAGGAAGAAAAGGAAAGGATATTTCCCGAAAAACTGGCGCTGGAAGCCATGGGAATAACCGACTTCACGCTGCCCACCATGCGCTACTGGATCAGGTCTGGAGAAGGTATCGTCCGTACGCTCCACCCGTTCCGGAAAGGACATTATCCGGGCAGCGGCAAGGCGGGCGATGTACTCAGGGAAACGGGACTGGACGCGGCGGCGCAGTTCAGGGCGGTAAAGGATTACGCGGAATATATCGCGGGCAAAAAATAACGGAGGTTGCACCATGACGACACAAGTTCAGGAAAAACCCTATCTGACCGGACGGGCTTTTATGTTCAGTCTCAGCAAAGGCGAAGACCTGCTGCAGGCCGTCCAGTATTTCTGCCATCACCATCAGGTCCGCTGCGGCCTCATAACCGCCATAGGCGCCGTCGAGCGCGCCACGTTCGGCGTCTACGACCAGAAAGCGAAAAAATACATCAAAATAAATCTTGAAAAAGAACTGGAGATCCTGTCGCTTTCCGGCAACGTCAGCCTTTTCGACGACAAACCCATGGTGCACGCTCATATAATGTTCTCCGACATGGAAGGCAAGGCTTACGGCGGCCACCTGATGGGCGGAACCCGGGTCTTCAGCCTGGAAGTATTCATCCAGGAACTCACCGGAGATCTGAAAGTCCGCAAACTTGAAAAAGCGACACAGCTCCCCCTCTGGACCAACCCGCTCTGCCTGAAGTAATGAGCGAACTTCAGCCGGCAAAAGACGGCGGTTTCCGGTCAGGCTTCGTAGCCATCACGGGACTGCCGAACGTCGGGAAATCCACGCTGCTGAACGCCCTCCTCGGCGCCAGACTCTCCATCGTCTCCCCCAAACCTCAGACCACCCGCAACAATATCATCGGCATACTGAACACACCCGGACACCAGACGGTATTCGTGGACACCCCGGGCATGCTCACCCCGCGCAACCTTTTCGAAAAAAGCATGTCCGGAGCCATAAAGCGGGCGGCGACTGAGGAAAGCGACGCCGCGCTCCTGGTGGTGGAACCGCGCGTCCCTCCGGCCGATAAACTGGATTTTTTTGAAAAATTCAGATTCGTCTCCGCCCCCCTGTATCTGGTCGTGAACAAGATCGACACCTGCGCGAAGAACGCGGCCGAAGCCGGGAAGACGGCGGAATTTTTCGCCGCCATGCTGCCCGTCAAAAAGAATTTTTTTGTCTCGGCCCTGGGCGGACAGGGCATAAAAGAACTGAAAGCGGAGATCCTCGCGGCCATGCCGGAGCATCCGCCGTATTACCCGGACGACCGGATAACCGACCGCATGGAACGTTTCTACGCGGCTGAAGTCATCCGCGAGCAGATCTTCAGCCTCTTCACGGAAGAGATCCCCTACGCCTCCGCCGTGGAAATAGAGGTCTTCCGGGAAACGGAAGGGATGCCGGACTATATCCTGGCGGCCATACACGTGGCCCGGCAAACTCAGAAACCGATCCTCATAGGGAAAGGCGGCCGGCAGATACGGATCTTAAGGGAAGCGGCGCAGGCCGCGCTGGCGAAGTTCCTGGGCCGTCCCGTAAAGCTGGAGCTGCAGGTTAAAGTCACGCCCGACTGGCAGAACAACCTGCATTTTCTCCAGGACATCGGCTTTTATGAGAAAAAGTAGTTCTTTTTTTTACGCCCTGTCGCTTTACACGCTCATTTCGGTCTTTTTTACAGCCGCGCAGTATCTGCTTGCGGGCGCGCTGATCTACTTTCTTTTTCAGTTCGTGAACCTGTCGCTGGGGCCGGACAGGCTGTATCTGGTAAAAGCCTCGGCGTATGATTCCGCCGGTTTCGCTTTTTTAACGGTCACGAACACTATCCTGCAATACTATCTCGCGAGCCTTCTGGCCCGCAATCTGAAAGGCCGCACTGCGCTTTTCGGGATCCTTCTGCTTTCGGCCGCCGTAGCCGATATTTTTTTCCTCAAGCTGTCGGCCCGCTCAAGTTTCGGTTCCTATACGTTCGCGAGCTTTCCGCTCATAGTTTCCTACCTGCTGGGCGGCGTAATGGGCCTCCTCCAGAAAGAAGAAGAAAACCCATTCCACAACTCCAGGCTGAACCTCTTCCGGATAGACTGACCCCGCTAGACTGATTGGCTTTGTGTTATAGAACCGCAGGATAGTAAAGCGGGGGCCTGCCGGGGTGAGGCCTTTTCGCGTTCCATCGGCGGCCTGCTGGTTCGAAAAGGCCTCACCCCGCCACCCCGCGTTAAACTTACACACATGATGATCGCTCGGCGGTATTCCTCGGCAATAAATAACAGGCCGCTGCCCTTGTTTTCACTTTATCGCCTAGTGTTCGTGGAGTATTGGATATTAAGGAAGAAGTGATCGTTTAATAAAGGCGCTCCAGTTAGTATCCTGCTCAAAATTAAATCCGGAGTATACCTCAAAAAAACCTTTGGGGAGCAGGGCCGGGTTTCTCGGGGCAAGCGCTATGGAAACACCTTTGGCGCGGTTGTAGGGAATATCCTCACTAGTGCGGCCTTGCGTCTTATTGGCGATTACTATCTCATCGGATAAGAACTTTAAAAGTTCAGATCCAAGTTGTTTTATCGCAACAGTTTCCGAAAAATTTCCAGTCATGCTGTCCGTATAATTTTCTATAAGGTCATAAAGATCCACGAAAAACGCCAATTGCCGATCCTCTGCCTCTTCGAAATTGGAGCGTATTCTGAAGCGTATGAGATGCTTATTAACAGCGGTTACTTCACCGGCTCCGGATTTTGAAACCAGCTGGACCCATTTATTCAGTTTTAGAGCGAAATCCGTCATCCTTTGGGTTTTTAGAGCCGAGATAGTCCCCCCGTTTCCTCTTGATAAGTCGCTGTTCTTAACGAGGAATTGTGCCGCCTGTTCAATGGTAATACTCGGCTGTTCGGAGAGCAATCCTAAAAAAACCGCGTAAGGATAAGACGGGATGTGCATAACTTCTTCCGAACCCACAATTACTTTCGCAACATCCTTTAGCTGGTATGCAGCTTCCATCATCTGCATTAAACATGATTCGTAGACCAGCAGATCAATCCCGCCGGTTTCTCTGAGCGTTTTTTCCATTTCCACTACTGAGATATAATTATTGGTCTTCCCGTCAAAAGATGTGGCTTTTATCCCTGAAGGTCTCGGTAGAAAATCCTCCATTCCGCTGCCATGTCCGAACATGATCAGAACGTAATTCTCCGCCGGGAAATTCTGTTTACTCCAGTTTATAAAACCAACCAGTTCTTTGTAATCCCCGGTATCTATGGCGTCACTTTTCCATAGTTCCAGGGAATTGAACACATTAGTCTGATTCGGCTGGTCTTTTTGCACGTAATAACGTTTCGCCCCTGTCCAATTGCCTACATCCCATGAATAAGAATTCCCGGTTCCTCTGGAAAGCTGCGCAACGATATTCACGTTGGAATTAGACCCGACAGTCTCTGCGACCAATAAATCATACAAGGCCACAACTTCGATATCTGAACTGCTGCCGTTCAGCCACATCATCACAGTCCACGGCGCCTTTTGATTAATCCCGGCGGAATATGCCGGCGTAAAAGCAAAAGCACAAAGAGAGATTAATATAATTTTGCCAAATTTAAATCCCATATAATTTTTCACTGCATTACATATGCATTATATATTACAGCTAAAGAAACCGTTAAGTAAGGGCCCTTTGGTCCGCTCAATTCAAAAAAAGGACCCAAACCCCAGATAAAACCTGCCAGTTCCCGCGCTATGGCCACCACTATCACCGGCTGTTTCTTGCCTTTACTCACGTGTTATTCCGCCAGCGCGGCCGCTTCCAGCGGGCCTATTTTAATATTGAGCCTGCTGGCTTCCCGGTTAAATGCGGCGCGGCCTGCCAGCAGCCGCGGCCTGGTTCTTCCAGATCGCGGCACGGTGATCTCTCTCGGGGTTTCGCCCGCGTTAAAAATGCAGACAACGCTCCGCGCGCCTAACCTGCGTTCGAAAATGAAAAGATGACCGTTAGGCTCGGCATAGAGCGTTCTATAGAAGCCCTTGCGTATCGCCGCGCAGGTTTTGCGCGCCGTGAGGAATTTAGCGTAATGTTTGAACAGACCGATGTCGGGACGATTCGGTTCCCTACGCGAGCCCGGTTCCGGGCGCAGCGATTCCCTGGCGTACGCTATGTCCGGCCAGAGCATAGGCTTACGGCAGTCCGGATCGTTAGCGCCGGTCATGCCGTATTCGTCACCGTAATAGATCATCGGCGCGCCGATATAAAGAGCCTGAAAGGCCGCGATCAGCATGTGAATTTTCCGTTCCCTTTCGCCTCCCCTGCCGGTGTTATAATCGGAGTTAAACTCCGCCTTGGTCTTGCGGTGATTAAAAGCATCGTCGGCTATCGCAAGGTCCGGATTGCATACCATACTTCTCAGGCGGGGAGTGTCATGTGAGGAAAGCAGGTTCTGCATGCCGTGCGTGACGTCTTCCGGATAGGCCCCCCGCAGCCGGGCCAGCGCGCGGTCGAATTGCAGCGATGATATCCTTTTTTTGCGTCCGGCGAAAAATTTAGCTGCCGCGTAGGCGAAAGGATAGTTCATCATCGCATGGAACTCGCCGCCGCTGACAAAAGCGGGAGCTATATACGATACCTCAGCGATCAGGCAGGCGTCCCGCTTTATGGCCTGGACCTCTTTGCGCCACTCTCTCCAAAAACCGTGCGGCACGCAGGGCGCCACATCCAGCCTGAAGCCGTCGGCACCGGCGGCCGTGACACCGCCCGGAGCGAGCCAGCGGCGCGTTATATTGAAAAGATACCGCTTATAGCCGTAATGGAATGTGTCGCGGGTGCGGTCAAATTCGGGGAGCCCGTTTATTCCCCACCAGCCGCGGTAAATAAAGCCATCCGGTCCGGCGGCATTCCATTTTGTTACGCGGTACCAGTCCTTGTAGCGGGAATTACGGCCGTTGGCCAGCAGGTCGCGGAACGCGAAAAAGCCTCGCCCGGAATGATTGAATACCCCGTCGATGATTATTTTCATGCCGCGTTTATGGATCCGGCGCACCAGTTCGAGAAAAAGTTTATCCGCCTTAGTCCAGACCCAGGTGGCAGGGTCTTCCGTTTCTTTGGCGGCGGCGGTAAGGCGTTTATCGCCTTCCGGATCCGGGCCGAAACGGGGGTCTATGTGGTGGAAGCTTTCTCCGTCGTATTTATGGTGGGAAGGCGAAGTGAAGACCGGGTTAAGATAGATCGCGTCCGCGCCCAGGCGCTTTATGTGGCCCAGCCTGTCGATTATCCCCTGAAGATCTCCGCCGTACCTGCGGTGGATCACGGACTGGAAAAAAGAGCGGAAATTCTTTTTCTCCCAGGGAGCCCGCGAATACCAGTCCGCGGCCCAGGGCGTTATTTTCCAGCCGCGCGGCGCCGGGATCTCAAGATCGTCCGGCCCCGGGTCATTAGACGTATCGCCGTTGGCGAAGCGTTCCGGAAATATCTGATACCAAACCGCGCCTTTCGCCCATTCAGGCACACCGGTGTTCTTTTTCATTCATTTATCAGACCAGGGTTTAATACATCCGCCAATTTGGTCGACACATTGGTCTATTCTTTTAGATCCCATACTCGGCACTATATCAAATATTTATTAAAGGCGGATAGAATCAAGCAACAAGGAATAAAGACGAGCGGCCATCATGTGCGTAAGCTTAACGCGGGGTGGCGGGGTGAGGCCTTTTCGACCCGGCAGGCCGCCGACGGAACGCGAA